>OIWU01000811.1_pt1 | contig 35397 bp, 32 predicted proteins | sample 1587711 | NCBI WGS metagenome assembly OIWU01 (sample SAMEA3888909, study PRJEB22519) | human gut metagenome | biome: human gut; feature: human-associated habitat; material: faeces | place: Denmark | collected 2010 | reverse complement strand
AAGAAATCAATCATCAGGGCAGAGCATTCGTCAGCCAATACTCCTGACCTTACCTGGGTCTTGGGATGAAGCAAGGAAGGTGTGGACATTGAATAGCCTCTCTTGGGGTCCGGCGCTCCGTAGACGATGCGTCCGATCTGAGCCCAGTTCAAAGCCCCGGCGCACATAGGACAAGGCTCCACTGTCACGTACAGCGTGCTGTCGCCAAGATATTTCCCTCCGACCGCTTCGGTGGTGGAGGTGATGGCGATCATCTCTGCGTGGGCGGTAGGGTCGTGCAGCATTTCCCTCATGTTGTGTCCGCGGCCTATGATCCGTCCCTTGCAGACGATCACCGCCCTGATAGTGGGAAGGTTACAGCCAAAGGCAAGGATGTCCGCCGCGAGACGGAATCTGAAGGAAGCCGGCGGCAAACATCTGGTCTGACGGACAGAAATCCGATAAAAGGCCTAGGGGTGAGGATAAGATTGCAAAAGAAATCAAAGTCCGATAACTATCCGAAATCGCCCAAGGTAAATCGGGCAGACATAAGATGGAAAGAGTATGTCCATAACTGGAGAGGTCTCGCAGGCGAGCGAAAGCGAGCAGTAACAACGAACTGCGAGAAGTCAGCAGAGGCCATAGTACCTGCCTAATATCGACACGCAGGGAAGGGCCGAACTTTATTTGAAGTAAGTCTAATGAAGAAACTCTATGGAGGAAAGAAAGCAGAAAACGAAAGTAGGAAGAAAACCACTTCGTTTTCCTCCTACTCGATTGTCGGAATGTCGCTTCGACAGGCTCAGCGGCACGAAATCTACTTCCCCATCTTGGACAACAACTTCTTAGGGTAGTTGGTGCAGATGGCTTTCATCTTAGACGCATAGGCGATGTAGTAATCCATCGTGACATCGTCATCGGCGTTGAACACGCTCACGTCCACACCGGCCTTGTTGAACTCCTCGATCGTGAGGTTCCCTCCACCCTGCTTCATGAACTCGGTGGAAAGGTTCGCCCATTTGTAGCCCCTCTGGGTGTACTCTGAGGCTGACTTGTTGGCCATCCAGCCGATGTTCGAGCCAACCGCGGTGGCGTATGAATATGACGATGCCATCACGGTTGCGTTGGACGTGCAGATGAACTCAACGAAATTCTGCGCTTTCTTCTTCTTGATGATCTCGCAAGCCTTGCGGCAGGCGTTGATCGGATACGCCGACATTCCGCTGATGTTCTTGATGTCCAGCCAGAGCCTTGTGCAGCTTCCTGCCTTCATGACTTCGTCCAGAAACATCTCCAGATCAGGAACCGTCTCTCCGTTCGCCAGTTTTCCGGCCGCCCTGATCTGTTCCAAGGTGGCTTCCCATGGATGCAGTCCGTTGATCCTGTAGTCGCCGTCAGCATGGGCGACGACTACTTTGTCATCTTTTGTCCAGTAGATGTCACACTCTGAAGCGTAACATTTAAGGCTCATCGCATATTGCAACGAGGCGATGGAATTGTCGGGAAACGCTATGCCGGCTTCCGATGCTCCACCCCTGTGGGCTACGACGATATTGCCGCAGTCAGCAGGCTTGTCAGCGACCTCACCGGGCGTCTCACCCGGATCGTCAGGCCACACAGGCCCTGGATCCGGTTCGTCCTTGCTACATGATGACAGGCACAGGAGACTTGCCGCAAGAAATGACCAAATCAGTTTTATTGATTTAATTCTCATATTCTTGATCTTTGATTATTTGTAGTTCTTGACACAGCGGAACGGCATGATGGCCTGGCCGTTGTCGATGTTTGTCATCTCGGCATAGGTCACAGTGTTGTCCAGGATCACATTGATTCTGTAAAGAGCCTTGTCCGAGAAGAACAGAGGTACCCACACTTGTGCCCTGACACCGTAGCACTGGTAGCCCTGGGTCATGTAGCGCCAACCGAGCGGGAAGTACTCGAATCCGAACTCGTCGGCTCCGTCTGACACCGCCGCTGACCACCAGGTCTTGTTCCTGAGCCATGCGGCGAGGTTGCCGATACCTCTTGGTGAGACCGGATTGTTGTTGACGGCTGTGCCCGAGGCTGTTGTGAACTGTTTGTAGGTGATCTGATCCTCCCTCAGAGGATAAGAGTGTCCGGCTGACGCCTTGCTTGCGGCGTATGCCAGGTCAAGCCAGTCGGAGGCGTTGGCGATGTGCCAACCGTAAGGACATATTCCTTGAATCTGCATCTTGAGGGTCGGGTGGTTCTTCTCGTCGGTGGTGTTGTCGCCGCTGAATGTGTCCGCCGACTTGTTGTTGATGTACTCGATCGTGTAGTTGTCTCCTACCGCGTCGGTGATCTCGCTGCCGGCGGTCCATCCCTTAGGCACCACCTCTTTACGGGCGAAGCCGATGCCGTTGGTCGGGACGCCTGTCACGATTTCGGAGAACGCATAGATTCGGCCGCGCTCATCGCTTCCTTCGAGTTGTCCTCCTATCTCGGTGCATTCGTAGGCCATGTTCAGTTTCGGATCATCCCAGGATGAAGGGAATGCGCTCGCACCGTAACCACCTGTGCCTTTCGCTCCGACACCTGTAGCGGACGGAATCATAGGAGAGCCGAGTCTCGGCTTGATGTCGCCACCGTTCCAACGCATGTTCTCGACCATCCAGACCTTCATGGAACCGTCTCTGGCAATGAAGGCCTTTGTCTTGTACTTGGACACTTCGGAGTCCGGCATGCTGTTCAGCGTTGATATTCTGCTCCAATTCCATGTCTTCTCGTTGAAGTTCACCACCAGGGAGCGCAGACCGTCCACATCGATTTCCGGGCCCTCCGGCATAGCGGACGCGGCGGATTCGATCGTGGTGACAGAACCATCCTTCGCAAGCGCGTAGCAAGGGTATGACAGCACACGTGAATCCTGATTGAACATCACGGTGTTGGCCCCGGCCTTTGCGTTCATGAAGTAGGCTTTGACGCTGTAGATGTCCTCGCTTTCCTTTGTCATCTGCAAGGCCTTGTCGATCTCAAGGCCGGCGGCCGATGAACCGTACATGAAGTAATATATGTCTGCCGCGAGCTGTGTCACAGGCACATCCACGGATGCCATGCTGGTCTCTGCCGAACCTACGGTGATGTGGAGCACGGCCTTGCGGACATTGACATGGTCGTTCCATCCGGAAGCGATCAATTTGACGGAGCCAGCTTCGGTGGCCTCGCAGGACAGCCAGTCCTTGCTCTCACCTTCGTAGTCCACGGTGAATGAATATTCGTCCCCCATGTTGGTCGTGTAGCTGATTGTCTGCTCACCTCCTTCGGCGAAGAACTCAACATCTTTCGTGTCAGTGGACACGGCGGCGTCAGCTTTCTCGCCTTTCTGGGTGAACTCGAAAGCGCGCTCGGTTCCGTCGGCTGCCTTGATTGTCAACGAGAATGACCTCTTATATTCAGGATTGGCCTTCATCTTGACCATCAATCCTTTCCCTGTGTAGGTCCTGGAATCACCTTCGTAAGTTCCGATGAAGTCCTCGGAGACATCCGTGACACTCACCTCGGCGCATTGCTTCGGATCATCAAGGGAATAGTCCCAACCGATGCCGTTGATCTTGTCGCCTTGCACGATTGTGACGATGGCGCGGTAAGCGTCCTCGCCGTCCTCGGTGTTACCGCTGGCGGTGAACACAGGAATATCCTTGGACAGTGCGATTCTTGTGGCGGAATCTATCTCGGACGGGTCTGTCTTTTCCGCGCAACCTGACAACGCGAGCATTGAAAGAGCGGCGGCGTACATGAATATATTCTTGAATCTCATGATAATAGTCATTTAAGTAAGATCATTAGTCCCATCCTTCCGTCTGGGTCAGTTTATGGTTCTTGTTCCTTGCGGACTTGGAGATAGGCCAGAGCAGGATGTTCGGATTCTTCTGCTTCTTGGCGAGCAGCTCCGGGTTGTAGTCCCAGATCTTGTCCAGACGGATGAGCGGCCACCAGATGACGCCTTCGGCAGGGAACTCGAGGAAATATTCATTGACAAGTGCCTCCAGGACGGCGTCCCTTGTGGCGGTCTTGTAGAAGTCCTCGATTCCGTAGGCCCTTTTAGCGATGATGTTCAGAGAGGCCAGAGCTCCGGCATAGTCCTTCTTGTAGTACTTCAGTTCCGCGTCCATCATCACAGCGTAGGCGTAGCGGTAGTAAAGAAGGTCGCAGTCGTTGATCACGGGCTGCTTTGACATGTCTCCGAGGAACTTGTTCGGCCAGGTAAGGGTCTGTCCTGAGGCACCGTAGGCCCCTTCGCCGAGGTTGCATTCCACTCTGGAGTCGTTGTGGTCGGCCTTGCTCTTGTTCAGCACATCGATGAACTCCTGCGAGTAGCACCACCACTGTGTTGAGCTCACCGGTACCGGTTTGTTCCTGTACTGCGCGGCTATGAGGTTAGTCGGGTGGTAGAAATAGCTGTAGTAACCGCCGGTGATCTTCTCCTTCTGGTCGTTCAGGAGGGCGAAGACAACCTCAGAGTTGCATTTGTGATCGCGGCTGAACACCTCTGAATATTTTGGAAGAAGCTTCCCTGAGGAGATACCGATCGCTGACAGAGCCTCCGCGGCAAGGTTCAGGTACGAATCCCCACCGTCCTGTGTCGTGTACATCCAAAGCCCGTACTCGGCTTTAAGCATGTTCACAGCGTCGGCTGTAGCGAAGTATTTGTCTCCTCCGAGGTAGGCGGAGTTGGCCACCGCTGTCTCGATGTCCCTGCCGATCTGGGCATAGACATCAGCCTTAGGGGCGCGCTCCGGGTAGGTCTCCGGCTGGTTCACGGACTCGATAGGCACGAGGTTCAGCGGAACGTCTCCCCACAGTCTGGCTGCCCAGAAGTAGCAATATGCCCTTGCGAACGCAGCCTGGCCGATCGCGAATCCTTTCTCGGATTCGGTCATGTCAACCTTGTCGGCGTACTTGAGCACGGCATTGGCCTGGTCGATGGTGGTGTAAAGTCCTGACCAGGCGGTCGATCTCGTGGAGGCGTTCATCGTGCTGGTGCGCACGGAGATCATGTCGTTGTCCTGAACCCTGGATTCAAGGCTTGGACCCCACATATAGTTGCCGACACGTGCCTCGCCCCAGTAGAAGACGTTGATGTAGCCGTCAACGAAATTGGAACGCATGCGCTCGTAGATCCCGTAGGTGGACTGGATGACATCTGTTGATGTCGTCCACATGTTGCTGGCGGACAGCTTGTTGTCCTGCATCACATCAAGATCCCCGTTGCAGGACATCATCGATGTGGCGGCCGAGATCATCAGAATATATTTCAGAATGCTCTTGTGTTTCATAATTAGAAGGTAATCTTGACATTGAACAATATCTTTCTCGCCGCCGGAGCGATGCTTGAGTTGGCGGACGCACCGGTGGACACAGATGAGTACATCGAGTCTCCCGATCCGGTTCCCATGCCGGTCTCAGGGCTGATCGAGCCGGAGACACCTGTCCAGTAGTAAAGCGTGTTGCCGGTGATCCCGACAGTCAACTTCTTGATCCACATATTCTTGACCCATCTCTCCGGGAAGTCGTAGTAGAGGGAGACATCGCGCAGACACAGGTAGTCGGCTTTCTCGACGTTGAAGTCGGAGGCACGGGAGAAGTTCCTGTTGCCATAGTCAGGGTCGTTCGGGAAGAATCTCGCGTACTTGGCGTTGTCGTCTCCTGGGTAGCGCCAGCAATCATAGACCATCTTGTCCAGATTGGAGTTGCAGTTGCCCAAAGTGCTCTGGAAGAAACGTGATTTCATGTAGTTGTAGATCGAATGACCGAGGGCGTAGTCAAGGTAGAACGAGAATGACAGGTTCTTGTACTTGAATGTGTTCATGATTCCGCCGATTGAGTGAGGCATCACGTTTCCGAGGCAGTACATGTCCTCCTGGTCGATCTGCTCCCTGCCGTCGGCCGTCTTCTTGGAGCCAGGACGGTTGCACCACTCGTAGTCACCGGCGTCCTTGCGTCCCTGGATGGACAGGCCGTCGGACCTGCGGTAGCCGTGCGACTGGCTGTCGTACAATGCGGCCGCGGCCTCGGCGTCATTCTGGAGAATATGTGAGATCTTATAGCCCCAGATGCGTCCGAGAGGCTCTCCGACAGCCGTGCCGCCGAAGCGCTCGCCGCTCTCTGACATGGTGTAGCCACCGATTCTCCAGGAGTCCTTGCCGTTGAGGTCGGTGTACTTGTACTCGTCCGGAAGCGACAGCACCTTGTTCTTGTTGAATGAATATGTAAGGCCGGTGCTCCAAGTGAAATTCTTGGTCTGGATGTTGACAGAGTTCAGTTCGATCTCGAATCCGTAGAACCTTGCGCTTCCGACGTTCGCCTTCACGGAGCCGAGGGATCCTGTGTCTGGAAGGGTGATGCTGAAGAGCATGTCGTCCGTCCTCTTGTTGTAGTAGTCCATCACGAGACGGAGACGGTCGTTGAAGAATCCGAGGTCAAGACCAAGGTCCAACTGGGTTGTGGTCTCCCATTTCATGTCTTTGTTCTGCATCGTGGAAGGCAGAAGGGTTGACTGCCCGCCATACAGAGACGAAGAGAACGCTCCGTAGGTGTCGTAGAGCCCGATTCCGTTGTTACCGGTCTGGCCGTAGGACGCGCGGAACTTGAATGTGTTCATCACGCTTTTGTCCACATCCCAGTACGGCTCCTCGGAGATGATCCATGCCAGCGATCCGGCCGGGAAGAATCCCCATCTGTTGCCCTCGGCGAACTTGGAGGAACCATCAGTCCTGACCGTGGCCGAGAGAATGTACCTGTTGTCGTAGTTGTAGTTGACACGTCCGAAGTACGAGATGAGCACTTGCTTGGTGTCCTGGTTGGAGGCCGTGAAGTTGACTCCGGAATCCAGGATCGGAACCTTGTCGGAGACTGAGCCGGTGGCGTTGGCGGTAAGATACCAGTACCTCCATGACATATAGTCGTAGCCGGCGGTGGCGCTGATGTTATGCTTGCCGAACTCCTTGTCGTAGCTCAGGTAGGCGGTGAAGGAATCCTTCAGCGTCTCTGTCCTGGTCTCTGTTGTGGAACGGTCCGTGGAGATGTAGTTCATCGTGTTGCCGACCTGGCCGTAGGCGTAGTAGCTTCCACGGTAATTGTCGTCGAACACGGCGTACTGGGCTGTGGCCTTGAGGCCGTCGAAAATGCTCCACACGAGCTTGAAGTTGCCACCGAAGCGGTTCTGGGCCATCTCCCTGTCGTAGAAAGCATCGTAGAATGACGCTGACTGCTGGTTCTTGTTGCTTCCGCCTGTCACCCATCTTCCGTCCTCGTAGAACTCCTTGTTCACAGGGCTCATCATGAGGCCTCGTCCGATGGCGTTGAAATAGTTGCCGGTCAGCGGGTTCTTCACTGACCTTGAGAAGTCGAAAGTCGTTGACGCCTCCAGGTTCCTGGTGATGTTGAAGGACGTGTTGCCGTGCATAGTGAACAACTTGTAGCCGCTCATGGCCACCATGCCGTCATCCTGAAGGTAACTTACCGAGGCGGCGTACTTCATGTTTTGTGAACCGCCGTTCACTCCGACATATTCCTTGTGCCATAGCGCGTTGGTGAACCACTGGCTCTGCCAGTCGGTGTCGGTGAAGGTCAGCACCTTCTTCGGATTGATCGGGTCGTACATCCACTGCCAGCCGGACTGCAGCTCCTCGCCTTTCTCCATGTATCTGGTTGTGTAGATGTCCGTGCTCTTGTTGCCTGTTCCCGCGGCGTTGGCTCCGTCCAGAATCAACTGGCCGTTAGGGCCTTGCGCGATCGCGGGACGGACAAATGACAGGAACTCCTTGGCGTTCATCAGATCCCATCCGCGGGAAGGGGAGGACCAGCCGACCTGCGCGTCGAAAGTGATCCGTGGCTTCTCCCATGAATTGCCTTTCCTGGTCGTCACGAGAATCACACCATTGGAGGCGCGGGCTCCGTAGATGCCGGCCGAGGCTGCGTCCTTCAAGACCTCGATGGACTCTATGTCGTTCGGGTTGAGGTCGTCCATGTCCCTGGTCACGCCGTCCACGATGACGATAGGGTCGTTGCTCAAGGTGATCGAGGAACCTCCACGGATCAGAAAGCGTGGCGCATTACCTGAGACCGTGTTGTTCGTGGCCACCCTGAGGCCGGTCACCTTTCCTTTGAGAGCGTCGCCGACGGAGGAGACAGGTGCGGCGTAGATGCTGTTGCCGTCCACCTTGGAGATGGCTGTGGTCAAGGTTTTTCTGGATTGGGTACCGTAGCCGACGACCACGACGTCATCCAGCACGTTGGCGTCCTCGGAGATCATCACATCGATCACCCCGCGTCCGTTGACCTTCTCATCGTGATTCTTGAAACCGATGAATGAATATTCCAGGACATCGTCGGCGTTGACTTCGATGGAGTACTTTCCGTCAAGGTTGGTGTTTGTGCCGATCGTCGTGCCTTTGACGAGGACACCGGCTCCGGCCAACGGCTCTCCCGAAGAGTCCTTCACCGTTCCTGTCACCTTGATGACATTTCCCTGTTTGGCCGCCGGCTGCTCGTAGGTCAGCACGACCGTGCTGTTTGTCATCTTGTAGCGGAATCCGGACACCTGATGTCCGAAAACGTCATCCAGGATGGACGCCAGAGACTCGTTCCTGGCGTTGATGCTGATGTCTCCCATCTCTTTCCGAGCCAAGGCTGACTCGTAGGAGAACAGGATTCCAGTCTTCTTCGTGAACTCTTCGGTGAAGGACTTCACAGTGGCGGACTTTACCGTCAGACTGAAACTGTAGGTCTTCCCGGTGTTTGTCTGGGCCGCCGAACCCGGCGCGAGGCCGAAGAACGTGGCCAGAACCACCGCAAGGACACCCAGTCTTAAATAGATTGATTGTCTCATGTTTTTGAGTAGTTATTATGTTTGGTACTTAGTCTTTATTCAAAGTCTTTCCGATGACCTTCAGGCGCACTCCTGTCAGTTCCTCGACCGCCTCCATGAGTTCGCCGGCGTCATCGGTGCGTTTGTAGTTGAGGTTGTATTTCTTCGTGGTGTCCACCGGTGACAAGGCCTGGACCTTGATTCCGTACATCCGCTCGATGTGCGAGATGATGCCGTCGATCGACACTTGCTGGAGCGTCACCTTGTTGTAATGCTGCACGATGTAAGGTTCGGCCGCCATAGGGGTGACCTCGATGTCTCCGGTCTTGGCGTCGAACTCGGCCATCTGATCCGGGGACAGCCTCACAAGTCCTACACCTTCAGGACTTTGCAGCCTGACGGATCCCCTTTCAAGGAGTACCGACACTTTGCCGGCCTCGCTGTCCGACTTGACGCAGAACGCGGTTCCAAGCACCTTCACTTCAATTCCCCGCGCCTTTACGACAAAAGGATGGAGCGTGTCCCTGTGGACATCGAAATAGGCCTCGCCGGTCAGTTTCACGATCCGTTCGGACCGGTTCTTGGTGGAACCGTACAGGATCGACGAGTTCCTGCTCAACCAGACCTTCGTGCTGTCATCCAGCATCATGGCCGACACGTCGTCGGAGATATTCGTGAATGCGGAATATTCCCGAAAGTAATCCGCGTCCGTCCGAAAGTGGCGGTAGGTGCCGGCTCCGATGACGAGCGCGGCGGCCACGGAAGCGGCTGCGAGCCAGGTCGCCTTGCGCCTCCGGCCTCTCCCTGATTGAACGGTGAATATCCCTCCGCTCTCCTCCGCGTCTATCCTTGCGTTGAGGCGGGACAGCATCTTGTCTGTGGCGTCGTCCCCGCCCAAGGCCGACGAGGCGTTGCGCATCGCTGACAAAGCGGCGAAATCCTCCCGGTTGGACTGACTTGCCTCCAGCCACTCGACGAGGGCGGATTTCTCGTCGTCGGTCGCGGTTCCGCTGAGATAGCGGTGCACGAGCCTGAGTATCTCTTCTGGAATTTCCATTTTCTGATCGCATTAATTATGTCTGTCAATTATTATACACACTTTATGAAGAAATCACCTAATGAAAACGTGATTATTTTCCGCAAAGGCATTTTTTGTCCTTGTCGAGACTTATGATTCGATTTTATTGACTATTTTTGCGCTCACCAAGGCTTTTTATGAACCGTACAGAATTAATAACCGGAATACAGAATGGCGACAGAGAGGCTTTCAACGACTTCTGCAAGGAAGAGTTGCCTGTGCTGATGTCGTATGCCAGGATCTTCCTGCCGGAGGAGTGGGCGGATGACGCTGTGCAGGATGTGCTGTTCTCGTTCTGGAAAAACCGTGAGAGACTGTCGGAAGGGACTTCGGCGAGGGGGTATCTTATGAAATCTGTCTATAACAGGGCGATGAACTATCTTAGGAAAGAGAATCTGTCGCGCCAGTACAAGGAATGGAATGATGCCCGGATCGCGGTTCTCTGCCTTGAGGGTGGTGATCCCGAGCGCAATCCTGTCATAAGGAACCTGTTCGACAAGGACTTGAGGCAGAATCTCGAGGATGCCATCACCAGCCTGCCGCCCAAGTGCCGCGAGGTCTTCATGATGAGCTACATCGAAGACCTTCCGAACAAGGACATCAGCGCGAGGCTCGGGATCTCCCTCAGCACCGTTGAGAACCACATATATTCCGCGTTGAAGCAGCTTAGGGTGGCGTTGGCCAAGGACAAAGCCTTCCTGCTGTTCACCCTTCTGCCTTATCTGGGCGACCTTCTGGGCGGAATGCCGGACTGAAATCAAATCATCAAATTTTTATGAATATGAAAGGATATATTCTTTTGGCGTCATTGCTGCTTCCTGCGGCGCTGATGGCGCAGCCGGCGACCTCCGGACAGTACACTTACACCGGAGCGCCCGTTAACCTTACCGAGCACACGTTCAAGTGCGATCATCTGCTCAAGCTTCAGGGCACCGACAAGGAGGCTTACCAGGGGATGGACATCTGGGGAGACTACATCTTCAGCTGCCAGAACTCCGGTTGGCTGACCGTCTATAAGATTGACGGAGAGAAGATCACCAGAGAGTGCAAGCCGTTCAAGCTTGCCAGCTACGACAAGGTGAACCATGCCAATGTGGCCACTTTCGGCCGCACGTTCTATGACAAGGATGACCGTTTCCCGCTTCTGTACGTCAGCCAGTGCAACAGGAATCCGATCAACGGACGCAAGGACGTGCTTTACGTCGAGCGTGTAGCCAATGATCTCAAGTCATCCGAACTGGTCCAGACGATCTACTTCAAGGACACCGACCATCTTTTTGGCTACGCCCTTCAGTGGGTCATCGATCCGGACAACAATTACCTTTACGGTTACGGCAACACAGTTGACAACACCAACGCCCTGAACCGTCACCGCATCGTGAAGTTCCGCATCCCGAAACTGAACGAGTCCACGGACGGCCTCGTGACCCTGACAAAGGATGATTTGTTGGAGAATTATCTGATCGAGGACACCTACCAGACTCATTTCAATCCGATCGGCCAGGGCCTTTTCATCAAGAACGGCCAGCTTTTCATGCCTACCGGTTTCGGCAAGGAAAAGCAGCCTTCGATCCTCTACGTCTGGAATCTGAACACCCGCACCATGCAGAATGTCATCGATTTGACGAAAGCCACCTTCGGTGAGCTCGAGGACTGCGCCTACTACAAGGGCGACCTCTACATCCAGGCCCAGGGCGATCTGTTCAGGCTCACTTTCTGATTCCCTACGCTTCGGGTGCTGTAGAAGCGCGAATCACAATGAATCCCGCTCGTGGAAGGACATCTGCCTCTCTGCAAGCGGGATTCTTGAATATACTCGCTCGTGGCGTCTGTCAACGTTTCCCTTTGAAGAAGTCGGTCATCAGGGCGGAGCACTCCTCGGCGAGGACTCCGGCCTGAACCTGTGTCTTGGGGTGGAGCAGGGAAGGGGAGTACAATGAATATCCCCGCTTGGGATCGAGTGCTCCATAGACTATGCGGCCGATCTGTGCCCAGTTCAGCGCGCTGGAGCACATGTTGCACGGCTCCACGGTGACGTACAGTGTGCAGTCATTCAGATATTTACCGCCGACGGCTTCTGTGGCGGCGGTGATGGCGATCATCTCGGCGTGCGCCGTGGGGTCATGGAGCCTTTCGGTCATGTTGTGGCCCCGGGCTATGATCCTGCCACGGCATACTATCACCGCCCCGATGGGGATCTCGTCCTCCTCAAAGGCCAGCTGAGCTTCCTTGAGGGCTTCCGTCATGTATTTCTCGTCGATGTCCATAATGAATAAGCTCAACAAAAAAGACAGGCCTGATAGACCTGTCTCTAAACGTCGTCAGACTGACTTGACTACCACCTGTCCTCAGATGATACTGTCAGCTTCTTGCGTCCGTGGCGGCGACGGGAAGCGAGTACGCGGCGACCGTTGGCGGTGGCCATTCTCTCACGGAATCCGTGCTTGTTCACGCGCTTGCGTCTGGATGGTTGAAATGTCCTTTTCATATCTACTAATTTTTTATATATTCCAAAACGGACTGCAAATTTAATCCTTTTGCCCGTAATTTCAAAATATTTTTGTGTCTTGGATTCAGAAGCTGTTTTTCAATGGAAAAATTAATTGTCAGCAACGACACTTTCTTCGAGGAGGTCATCGCCTTGCTGCGGGAAGGAAAGAAGGTCACGGTCCCCGCGAAAGGGGAGAGCATGCTTCCGTTCATAGTCGGCGGAGTTGACTCGGTGGTTCTTGAGGGGGTCGATGGAGGATCGCCGGCGGGAACCGTCCTGAGGACAGCCAATGTCGGAGATCATTTCCTCGTCAGTGGCCTCTGGATTCCCCATCCTCAGATTCTCGCGTACCGTACCGCTGAACAAGGTGTTCCCCTGCGGCACGTAGGACAGGTTGCGGCGCGTGGCCTGTGACGCCGGAACCTGCCTGCTCAGCTCGACCGTAGGGTTCTGAATCTGAGCCACAAGCTGAAGAAACGCGGTCACATAGCCTGCCGCGAACCCGGTCTGTACCGCCGCTACCGACTCTTAGGTGTGTGAATATCCTCGCACCTGGAATGCCAACTCGCTGGCTGTCAGCCGAATGATGTTTCGGGTGCGCGTGGTTTCTCGCACCTGGAAGTCCGGAACACCAACAGGACGCTTTGTACTGAGGCATAAGCCTGAAATTATTTCACATAAGAAACTCCGACATATCCTTGCCGGCGAGGAGGCCGTCACGGATCTCGGTGGAGGAGATGTCCACTATGGGAGCGTCTATGACCTCTATGTTGTAGGAGCGGATGAGGGTTTCCTCAAGGCTTCTCATTCCGTCTGGGACAATCTCTTCGGAATCAAGGACATAGGGTGCGGGGAAATCCTTGCACTCCTCGATCAGCTGACGCTTGATGCTGTCCACGTCGTAGCCTTTGCGCGGATAGACAGTCACACCATATTCAGAAAGAATTCTCGGAAAATCTCTCCAGCGGCGGATGCTCTGAAGGTTGTCGGCGCCGATGACAAGCGTGAAGTCGTTGTCCGGCTCCCGCTGCTTGAGCGCGTCAAGAGTCCTGATCGTGTAGTGCGGCGGATCCATCCTGAGCTCGATATCGTCCACCCAGACGTGCAGCTCAGGGTGACGCTTGACGGCGGCCACGGCAGCCTCGTAGCGGCTCTCGCCCGATTCGGCGCTGATTGAATCCTTCAGAGGGTTCTTCGGGGACACAACGAGATACACCCAGTCATATTCCTTCTCCCTGGTAAGGTACTCCATTATGGCCTGATGACCGATGTGCAGGGGATTGAAAGACCCCGAGTAGACGGCTATCTTCACGGATTCCTTAGATGAATGTTGAGTAGTTCAGCTTTCCATCGTCAAGAAAGTCCTCGACAACCTTTTCCACCTCGGCGAACGCGGTCTTTAGGTCATCGTTGACAAGCACATAGTCGAATTTCGGAGCGTAGGTCATCTCCTCGGCCGCCTTGGCGACACGCTCCTCGATGGCCTCCGGGGAGTCGGTTCCTCTTTTGACGAGCCTTTCCCTTAGAGCCTCCACGGACGGAGCCTGGACGAATATGGACAGAGCCTTGTCTCCGAAATATTTCTTGAGATTGACTCCTCCCTTCACATCGACATCGAATATGATGACGTGGCCGGCCGCCCATATTCTTTCGACCTCAGACTTGAGAGTCCCGTAGAAATGATCCTCGTAAACTTCCTCATATTCAACGAAAGAGTCCTTGGCGATCAGCTCGCGGAACTTCTCCGGGGTGACGAAGTGATATTCCTTGCCGTCCCGCTCGGCGCCGCGCGGAGCCCTTGAGGTGGCGGAGATCGAGAACTCCATCTGATCCTTGTATATTCCAAGAATATGGTTGACTATCGTGCTTTTGCCGGACCCCGACGGGGCTGAGAAGATCAATACTCTGTTGCTCATTTGATTTATGAATATTTTCGTGTGTCTGCAAAGGTATCATTTTTTGCGGAAAGTTCAGAATCTTCTGTGAAAATGTGAGGAAATATGCCCGTAATTCTCTCAGCCAACGGCCGTACCGGGTGGTTAAACGTTTTAGTAAAATAATTGATTATTAAAAAATTATGTTTATATTAGCCCCCGCTTTGGTAAGTGGGAACAATAAGTTGCTACCGGGCAAGATGTTGTTTGTATTTCTTGAACAACTTTTTAAGTAAAGATTTATATACGATTGACAGGTATGTATAATAGATGTTTGACCACTGTCCTTTCGGCTTTGCTGGCGTTTTCCGCTTGGGAGATGCCGACGCTTTGCGGTGGCGGAGACGCTCTCGCGCGGACGCAGGACCCGCAGGGGAGACTTGTGAAAGGAACCGTCACCTCGAATGACGGCGAGCCTCTGGCCGGGGCTTTTGTCTATGTGAAGAACTCAAAACTGGGTGTGAACACCGATCTTGACGGGCATTACGAGATAGCGGCCCCGGTGGAAGGAAAAAGCTATGTGCTTGTCTTCCAGTTTCTTGGTATGACCACCAAAGAGTTTACGGTCTCCGGGCCGAAGACCTTGAATGTCAGCCTTATGGACGATTCAAGCCTTGAGGAGGCCGTCATCGTCGGAGCCTATGGTGTCAAGCAGAAAAAGGAGGATATGATCGGCAGCGCCTTTCAGGTCAACGCCGACGCTCTCAAGGACAAGCCCAAGGCCAGGATTGACAATATCCTGAACGGACTTGTGCCGGGACTCCTTGTGGAGAACAATACCGATGCGGCCGGTTCGACAAGAGGCCGTCTTAATGTAAGGGTCCGCGGCAACGCCTCCCTGTCGGCTTCCAACGAGCCGCTGTGGATAATTGACGGCGTGCCTACCTACACGGGTGGAAGAAACAACCTGATGCCTGGAATGTCCACCTCTGTCTCACCTCTTTCATTGATCGATCCCAACGACATCGAGAGCATAACCGTCCTCAAGGACGCGGACCAGACCACGATCTACGGAGCCAACGGCGCGAACGGAGTCATCCTCGTCACGACCAAGAGGGGAGTGGCCGGGAATATGCCGCTGAAGGTCTCGGCTACAGTCAATTATGGAGTGGCCGCTCCTGACAAAAGCACGATGGTCAAGGTGATGAACGCCTCGCAGTACCTTGAGGTGGCGAAGGAAGCGTGGGTCAACGGCGGCAACAAGATGTCCGACTTCCCTTACCAGGACAACGACTACAACTCCTACAGCACCACCTCGACCGATTGGTTCAATGAATATATAGGGTTGGGTTCGACGCTTTATGCCTCTCTGTCCCTATCGACCGGTACCAAGAAGGCCAAGACCTACGTCTCAGGATCATATTACCGCAACGAGAACACTGTCAAGGCCGATGAGTCCCAAAGGTTCTATCTCAGGATGAATCAGGACTATGACCTTACCGAGCGTCTGAAAATGGGCGTTTCGCTTATGGCGACCTACAACAACGATGATCTTTTCCCTCTCAGCTATGAGTATCTGGAAAACCTTCCGATCTTCTCTCCGTACCTGGAGGACGGCAAGACCTGCAGGCTTTACAACAAGATCTGGAGCGACACGGGCAAGGATTTCATAATGAAGAAGTTCCTCGGCAACAAGCTGCCGAACAGGGAGTACAACGACAACATCCAGAACTCCCTGAAGACCATCGGCAACTTCAAGCTGGACTGGACCATCATCGACGGCCTCAAGTTATCAAGCGTGTTCGGGGTCGAGTACCAGCACCATCACGGAAGTCTGTACTATTCCCGTCAGACATTGGCCGGGATGCTGGACGGCAAGCCTGTCGGAGAGTCCCGCAGGGAGGACGCCACCTATTTCAACTGGACAAACACCAACAAACTGGACTTCTCCAAGAAGTTCGGAAGGCACTCCGTAGGAGTTTACGCGGGTCTTGAACTTCATCATTCCGGCTACAACACCGCCTACGCCTCCGGTTCGGGCTTTATGAACGACCACATCAAGGAGATCAGTTATGCCGAGAAGGACACTCGTACCGGCGGCAGCTCGGCCTCGGTCTCAAGGACGATGTCCTATTTCGCGAGGGGAACATATTCCTACGACTCACGGTATTATATTTCCGCCAACTTCCGCCGTGACGGCAACTCGTCTTTCGGCAAGTACAAGAGATGGGCGCGGTTCTGGTCGGTAGGCGCTTCCTGGAACATCCACAAGGAGGCGTTCTACGATGTGGACTGGCTGAAGGTGATGAAACTCAAGGCTACCTATGGCACGTCCGGGAACTCCAGGATCGACACCTCGGTCGCCGCGGGGGCATATTCCTACGATGATTCCTATTCTTACATCGGTGTGACCGGGGCCACGCTTTCCACCGTGCCGAATCCGGGTCTTTCCTGGGAGACGACCAGAATGATCAATCTCGGTCTGGACGCCCAGATCGGCAGGGTACTGGATGTCGAGGTCGAGTACTACAACAATGTCACGAAGGATCTCCTCAGCAGGATCTATGTCTCCAGGACAATCTCGGATGACAGGATCTACGCTAACGTTGGGCGGATCAGGAACTCCGGATTCGAGATCAACCTTACCAGCCACAACATCGCCCGCAAGGATTTCGAGTGGAACACGACGCTCAACTTCTCGCGCAACTCCAACAAGATCCTTGAATTGTACAATGGCATCCAGACCGGGTTCACCAACCGTGTCTGGAAGGAAGGCTATGACTCAAACACTTGGTACCTTGTGCGTTGGGCTGGTGTCGATCCTGCGGACGGAATGCCGATGTGGTACGACAAGGATGGGAATCTGACAAAGACATATTCCACAGACGACCGTGTGGCGGACAAGAGCGCGACACCGATCGGTTTCGGAGGGTTGATCAATAATCTCACGTACGGGAACTGGTCGCTTTCGTTCCAGATCAACTATGTGATCGGAGGGTATTCACTTCCGACGTATGCCTCAAGGTTCATCAAGGATGGCTACGACATCACCTCCGGCAACCAGGCCGTCGAGGTCTATTACTACCGTTGGACGACTCCAGGCGAGGCTTCCCGGTACCCGATCGCGTCGCAGAAGACAACCAGTTCGGCAAGGTACTCGACAAGGTTCCTCTACAGCAAGACGAACTTCAACCTGAGCAATCTCACCTTGTCCTACAGGTTGCCCAAGCCGGTGATCTCCAAACTGAAAGTGGAGGGGGCGACCGCCACGCTGATCTGCGACAACCTCTATCTTTTCACTCCGGGCCAGAGCCGGAAGTACAACTCGTACAAGACCCTCAGCAACGGCTACCCTGTGACCAGGACCATCACCCTTGGCCTTAACGTTTCATTCTGATGACAGCACTATGATGAAGACAATATATTCAAAGATAATGACTTTGGCCGCCGTGGCCACGCTTTCGGCCTCCTGCGGCTTCCTTGAGGTGGAGCAGGTGGGCAAGAGCGACATTGACACCTATTTCTCGGAAGTCTCGGCTCTCCAGCCGGCTCTGAACGGATGTTACCATCTGTTATATTCATTCTACGACAGGGAGATGCTGGCCTATCCGGAGGTCACCGGCGACCTTGTGGATCTTTCCTCCAACAACGCGACCTGGACGAACCAGTACAATTTCATCTCCACCTATCTTGAGGAGACGACGGCTGTGGGTTACATCTGGAAACTGGGATATTCAGTCATCCAGAACGTTAACTACATCATCACCTACGCTCCGGACCTGAGGAAAAAGAACCCTGACAGCGCATCCGTGATCGACAACATCCTGGCCCAGGCCTATTTCCTGCGCGCCCTGACGCACCTGGACATCTGCCTCACCTATGCCCAGAACTACACGTACACATCTGATGCGTCGCACCTCGGTGTCCCGGTGATGACCAGCATTCCGGTCGTGACCGACAAGATGAGGCGAAGCACGGTGCGGGAGGTATATTCCCAGATCATAGCCGATCTGGAAAAGGCTCTCTCGACATTCACGGCGGACTATTCTTTCAATGAATATTTTGCCTCTCCGGCCGCCTGCAAGGCTCTTCTGGCCCGCGTCTATCTCTATATGAATGAATATTCCAGGGCCGCCTCCCTGTCCGCCGAAGTGATGAAGGAGTTCCCTCTGACAGCGCGCGAGAAGTACAGGAATATGTTCGTGAACGTGGCGACGCGGGGAGGGGAGTCCATTCTCCGGCTCAATGGGTACGATCAGTCGGATTTCATCAGCGACCTTTACTATCACGAGAGTCCGTCCGCAAGGCCTTCCGCCAAGTTGAAGGAACTCTTCACCGATGAGCGTGACGTTCGTCTTACGCTGTTCCGCCACACCGCGAACAGCGGTCAGACCGGCCAGGCGGTGGACTATGATAACGTCTGTATGAAGTTTTATTGCACCGACGAGACGACCAACAAACTGGACAGGCACTTCGATCCGTTCATCCTGAGGTCGTCGGAGATGTACTTGATCAACGCCGAGGCGAATTACGAACTTGGCAACACATCTGTGGCTGCCGATGACATCAAGGCCTTGGAGGCCAGGGCTTTGGGCGTGGATGCCTCTGAGGTTGTGATTGACTTGGCCTCTTTGGAACTGACCATCCAGAATGAGAGGATGAAGGAACTTTGCTTCGAGGGGCACCGCCTTTTCGACATCACCCGCCGTCACGAGAATCTCAGCCGCTCCCGCAACTCGACCTCATCCGTCTTGTTCCTGAAATATCCTGACTACCGTTTTGTCCTCCCGATTCCGTACCTGGAGCTTGAGTCCAATCCGGAGATGGAACAGAATCCTTCATCTAATTGATGGTTAATATATTGACAATGAATATGAAAAAGAATATATTGCTGATGGCTTTGTCAGCCGTTCTGGCTGTTTCCTGCACGAAGGAACTGCCGCTTTATGACACTCCGTTCTTCAGCATCGCCACCCAGGACGGCGCTTCGACCGCCGTTGTCGGCTCGGATGTCGAGAATGTCAACACCTATTATGTCACGATGAGTTCCGTCTCCCGTGGCGATAACGCTGTCGTTGATTTCACGGTCACTCCTGGTGCAGGGCTTAAGGAAGGCGTTGACTATGAGATCGTCACCCAAGGCTCGTCGCTGACATTCCTGCCGGGAATCTACAGGATGCCGATCCGTGTCCGTTGGAAGGAGCATTCGCTGGACGATTCCGCCGACAACACCCTGACCATCGCCCTGACCGGAGGGACGGACGGTTTCTGTCTCGGAATGCCTGGACCAGATGCCAAGTTCAGCAGACTGGTCATCACAAAGAAGAATCTTTACAATTAATTATTAATGGTTTTATCGTTATGAAAACTGCTAAATTTCTGTGCGCCGCGGCTATTGCCGCTTTGACAGCGCTTGTCTCCTGCAAAAAGGAGAATGAGGATCCCGTTATCGTGCCTGATCCTGAACTGACATCCTTCAAGTTTGAACTCGCCAACAATCCGGAGGCGATCAGCTCTGACATCGAGGGTGTGATCTCCGGTGACGCCGTCACGGTGTCTATGATGAAGGCCGCTGACAAGTCCGGACTTGTCGCCACATTCACGGCCAATGAGGGCGATGTTGTCAAGGTCGGTGATGTCGTGCAGGTCAGCGGAAAGACCGTCAATGACTTCACCAATCCTGTGGATTACATCGTCACTAACAGCGACGGCGGCAAGAGTGCTCTCTACTCCGTTTCCATCACGAGCGTGAACGGAAAGTTGGAGCCGCTTGTGACATATTCATCACTGCCTGTCTCTGATGCTGTTTTGCGTGTCAATCCTGACAACAAGGCTCCGTATCTCGCTTTCAAGGAGAAGAGTGTGACCGGTTCCGAATCAGCCAGTGCCGACAAGCTTACTGTTGTGAATTTCTTGGATGGCGCTTGGAATCTAGTCGGAAGCGCCGGGTTCAGCAACAAGGTCGCTTCTTCGCACTTTGATTTCGATGTTGATTCCAAAGGTGGCCTTTATGTGGCCTATGCCGATAACGAGGCTAGCCCTAAGAGCGCCAAGGTGATTGGTTACTCTGGCGGATCCTGGTCTTTGGTCGGCTCCGGTGCCGCCAACAATTTTATGGCTCAGAATCTGAGTCTTGCGGCCCTGTCTGACAATAATCTTGTTCTTCTCCAGAAGTGCAACTCCAAGTCCGATCCATTCAAGAGAAATGATCTTGTCGTGTCATTGTACAATGGCTCTTGGAACAGCAATACTGTTTTGGACATCACATCGATGGCGGCGGTTAAGACTTGCAAGGCTGGTGGTGCGGCTTATGCTTTAGTGATACGTAGAGGCTCACCGTGTCCTTTTGACGTTCTTAAATACGAAAATGGAACGTGGACTGCGTTGAGGACGAATTTCCTTAGAGACGGTGCCTCAAATACCGGTAACTTTGTCTATGACATCACAGCTTGTGAGGATGGGACCGTGCTTGCCTTGACGGCTGATGATGCCTTGAATAATGGTGAGTATCGGTTCATTGTGGAGAAATACTCATCGGTCACCGGAACTTGGTCAGTTGTAGGCGGTGACTATTATCCGTATGTTCACAGTAACAAAAATGATGAAGCGAGAATAGCTGTGGCTCCGGATGGAACCCCTTATTTGCTTTATTATGACTGCACCAACAAGACTCTTAGGCTGACTTGGCTTGATTCCGACACTAAGCAGTGGGCTGATGAGGTTGTCGTTGCTACTGAGGAACTCTCTGACATCAACATCGCTTTCGCCGCTTCCGGTGTAGGTTACATCGCTTTCACTGATGCCAACAATGCTGAGAAAGTATTCATTTACAGATAGTCTATGTACTTTCTTGATGGTGGCGCTGTTCCTCGGGGCGGCGCCATCTTCATATTCACGTCCCTTGAGGGTCGCTTTTGTGGGGGATCCGCAGGCTGACGGGATGCGGCAGCTTGAATATTGCCGGAAAACAATCTATAAGGAGCTCCGAGAGAGGAAAGACCTTGATCTCGTGATAGTTCTGGGAGATCTGGTGAACGATCAGGCCGATCTGCTGGAGCCGACCAAGGCCAGTCTGGATTCTCTGCCTTGCCCTTGGTTATGTGTGCCGGGCAACCACGACCGTGATGTCTATCCGAAGGTTGACGGCCGGAAGCGGCCCCGGGACATCAGCACCTACCGCATGGTGATCGGCTACGAGGACACGACTTTCGTCAAGGGCGGCATCCGCTTCATCCTGATGAACGATGTGAGGCTCGGAGGGAAGGAATATGATGGCGGCTTTCGCAATTCGCAGAAGGTTTGGCTTGACTCTGTCCTGAGGGCGACACCAAGGAATATGCTCGCGGTGCTGTCCGTGCATATTCCCGTCACACAGTTCGCCGCCAAAGATTCCTTGTCCGCCATTCTGTCAGTTCATCCGAATATCCTTGTGATGAGCGGGCATACGCACAAGGTGGAAAGGAAATACCTTCATCTGGAAAATGCCGGAGCGGCCTCTTCCTCTGGTAACGATGCCCTGGATATCCCTGAGGTTCAGGTCGGTGCGACCTGCGGTTTGTTCTGGCTCGGTGTCAAGGACGAGACTGGATTCCCTGCGGCGACGATGCCATGTGGCGCTCCGAGAGGTTACTTTGTGGCAGACTTCAAGCGGAACGGGAAATATTCATTGGCATATAAAGCTGTGCTTAGGGACGATGTCGCCTCGGTCTGGGTGTCGGGTGATTCCACACTCATTGTCAATGTTTTCGGTGGAGCACCGGACGGGCGTGTCTCGGTCAGGATTCCAGGACCCAAAGGGTGGCTGTCTGCTTCCCGTGAGGAAAGGCCTGCTCCTGAAGCCCTTGCGGTCATTGAACGGAACAAGTCAATTCCACGGAAAATCGGAAAGGTGCGTAATCCTGATTATCTTCCGATGAGAAAGACGAATTCTCCTCATGTCTGGTCCCGGGTTCTTGGCTCTGATGTTGATGTTCTCAAGGTCGGTACAGTAAAGATCCGCTACCGTGATCCAGTGATGAGATTCACGATTCAGGCCGATGTAAAACGTTGCCCGTAGGCTAATTCACTAAAAATGCTTATTTTTGCAGCCGGGAAAGTTGTTCGTGTTCCTTCCAATGTGTGGAGCCGCTTCTTCCCGGTTTGTTTTTGTCTAAAGAAAGGCGGTTTTGGCAAGGAAAAAGCAAAGTTCTTCTGTTCCGGATCCGGAATATCTTAAAATGCGCAAGGCTTCCCTCCGGCGCACTCATCGTCAGGTGATCTACCTGAACGATAAGGAATTAGCTGCCGTGAAGGAGTATTGTGACCGTTTCGGTGTCAAGGAACGTTCCACAATCTTCCGCGAAGCCGCGATGGAGCGCATCCTTGCCCAGCTGGACGACAGCCATCCGACGCTGTTCTGATGAACAGCGTCGGATTCTCCGACCTTCCTAACCCCCTGCACCCCCTTCCATGGGGACAAGCGGCCTTCCGGCCGGTCGGCAGAAGCCGCCTTGTCGCTTCGCTCCGGAAGTTCTGATGAACAGCGTCGGATTCTCCGACCTTCCTAACCCCCTGCACCCCCTTCCATGGGGACAAGCGGCCTTCCGGCCGGTCGGCAGAAGCCGCCTTGTCGCTTCGCTCCGGAAGTTCTGATGAGCGGCTCTGCACGAACCTCCAGACACGTACGTCGTGCCGCCATATTCATAAAAGCCAGTCACTGGAGTGGCGACGGCTTCCCCGTTTTTGCCACACCATAGGAACTGCCGCCATAATTTTATGTTTTTTATGAATAATTACGTTTTTATGAGCGATCTTCGTGAACCGTCATATTCAAGTAAACCAGGGACTTGAGACGAGTGTGGCTGCCGGTGGGTGATGTTTGCAGAACTCGCCAAGCCTGAATGAAAGTAGTTGACTAAAACAGCGGACTTGAGCGAAGTGACCGAGAATGTAAACCCATTCACTATGCATCTTCGGATCTGGTACAAAGTGACTGAAGGCAGCGAATATTACAATGTGACTGGCGGTAACTAATATCACAAAGTGATTGGATGTGGCGAATGTAAAGGTCACCCTCTTTATAAAAGTGTGATTAACAATACATAAAAAACAAGGGTCCTATATAGGAGTTGGCTAACATTTCTCTTATAACGCTGATATTTAAATAATTGCGCACCGTTGATATTCCTGCGCAAGAATCGGTATGTAAAGGACCTAATTTCCATCGTTGTCATATAAGACAATGTATGGCGGAAGATCCCGGACTTATGCATCGGGTGAAAAAAGTGGCTTTCCGCACCCGACTCCAATCAGGAATGTCTCCCCGGGTGTATAACCACCATTTTTTCACCCGGAATAATAGTTGTTTGGATCTGAAACGACAATGCCGCACCTAAGGTTGATGGATGTGAATCAGGAATGACACCTACTGTTCTGCCACAGTTTCCTTCCACTGGCCCGACACTGATGTCTTGTCCTTGTTGGTACACCAGAAGTGCTTTTCCTATACCAACGGCATCTTTTTGTCCATTTGGTACACCAGTGTCGGCACGATATGGAGGAAGGTAGTCAACTTGTATATATTTCCCAAAAACAATTATGGCCCAAACTTATTCAAATGATTTCTTCGATTCTGTCATAGACTGCTATCATTGTTACACTGACGGTAACCGCGCTGATGTGATGTTCCCGGACACTGACGCTAAAGTCTATGGGATGAATGTGATCCCTGCTTTGGTTCGGAAAGCCGGGACCGTTGTGCTTGCGTTTGTTCTGATGGATAATCACGTGCACTTTTGCCTTAATGGGCATGAGGAGAACTGTCGTCGGTTTATGAAACTGTATGTTTTCGCCGTGGCCAACTATTTGACCAAACGTTTCGGTCAGGAGTACAGAGGGCGAGGGTTCAAGTTTTCGGCTCTGGCGATCACCACGAAAGGGCAACTTATGAAGACAATAGCTTACATATTCAGAAATCCGTTGGCGGCTGGATTTGACAGGATGCCTTCAGAGTACAGGTGGTCCAACGCACCGGATTGTTTTACAGGAAGTGGCTCAGTTTCAAGTGGGAATATAATTGGACGTCCCTATGTTGCGACGATGGATCCAACGCATGCGCGGCGATTGGAATATGCTGATGTTGGCGATCCCTCCAGTGGATATGTGGCGCCGCACCATTTCAGAGACATACGCACTATCGGAGACCTGACGATGGTTGAGCGAAGGAATATCTTGAAAGTCAGGCATCAGTATCCGGCGGACTGGACTTTTGATGAATATGGCGTTGCGTCGAAGTGTGAGGACGAGGTTAATGATTCTATGCTTAGGAATACGGGCGCTTTCTTGAGTGATGCCGATGTCCGTGAGAAAGCCAAGGCTTTGAGTCCTTATGCCGCCTAACCATCCTGAAGGCATAGGTGGCATATAACACACATTCAGCCTGTGTGTATTGAAGGTGGTTATGCCGCCGTTTTGTAAAAAGGAGCAGCCGATGCGCTGAATGAGCAGCCGATGCGTAGCAAAACAAAAAAAACAACCGATGCGGTTGTCGGAAACCACATCGGTTGGCATATTCATTACCTTTGTTTGTTGTTGAGGGGGCGATTCTCAAGATGTCTCTGTTTACTTCCGGTCGTTGAGGAAGGAGAGGTAGTAGAGTAGCGTGGCGAGGGAGCCGACAGCGGCTATGACGTAGGTGTAGGCGGCCCATTTGAGAGCGTCTATCGCCATCGGGCGTGTCTCGTAGTTGGTGATGCCGGCGTTCTCAAGCCAATTGACGGCCCTGTGGCTGGCGTTGATCTCGACAGGAAGGGTGACGAAACTGAAAAGTGTGGTCAAAGCGAAGAGAACCACTCCGGCGATCAGGACCGGATAACTGTGGAACATCGAAACGAGAATGACTCCAGCCAAAAGAACCCACTGCACGATTCTGCTTGAGAAACTTACGACCGGCACGAGAGCCGTGCGGAGTTGCAGCGGCAGATAGCCTTTGGCGTGCTGAAGGACGTGGCCGCATTCGTGAGCCGCCACAGCGGCCGCCGCGACACTGCTCGAATTGTAAACCGCCTCGCTGAGGTTCACGGTCTTTGTCTGCGGATTGTAGTGGTCTGTCAGACGACCCGGAATGCAGGTTACCTTGACATCGGTGATCCCGTTGTCCGCCAACATCTTGGTGGCGATCTCCGCACCCGTCATCCGATTGTTGGTCGGAACGCGGGAATATTTCTCAAATCTGCTCTGAAGCATGCTTTGGATGATCTGACTGAGGATCATAACCACAATCATGATGATCCAGATTAATCCAGTGCTCATACTCTATAAATTATTCAATTCAACTTTTGCAAGTAGGCAATTACCTGCGGAAAACAACCTTTAGCCGGTGACTACCCACCACTGGACATCTCATCAAGCATCAGGCCAGATGTCAAATATAGAGATTTTGGCGGATATTATGGCAGAAAAACAGTAATTTTGTCAGAATTTCGATAGTGATATGTCAAACGGCGTAACAGATTTCTCAAGACTGGAACTGAATCTCCAGAATTGTCTCGGCAACTACAGGTACTTCCGCTCAAAGTTGAGGCGTACCACCAAACTATTGGTGCTGGTGAAGGCCAACGCCTACGGTCATGGGGCCGTGGAGTTCGCTCTGATGATGCAGAACGCCGGAGCGGACTATCTGGCGGTGGCGCTTCCGGTTGAGGGAATGGAACTGCGGCAGTCTGGTATCAGCCTGCCGATTCTTGTGCTGACAGCCGGCACGGACTATTTCGATGAGATCATCGATAACCGTCTTGAACCCGGAATCCCGAATATTTATACCTTGAAGGCCCTTGTCGCCACCCTGCAGAGCCGCGGCATCGAGGGCTTCCCGATCCACATCAAACTCGACACTGGAATGCACCGCCTCGGCTTCATGACCAGCGAGTTGGATGAATTGATTGAATATCTTAGGACTCATTCAGAGGTGAAGGTCAAGTCGGTATATTCACACCTCGCGGTCGCCGAGGATCCGTCCATGGACCAGTTCACGCTGGGGCAGATTTCGATGTTCGAGAGCAACGCCGCGAGGATTGACGAGGCTCTTGGCTACCATCCGATGTGGCATATTCTAAACTCCGCGGGAATCGAGCGTTTCCCGCGTTTCCAGCATGACATGGTGCGTCTTGGGGTGGGAATATATGGGATCAGCGCTCTGCCGGAAGTGCGTCTGAAGCCTGTCGCCTCTCTGAAAGTGAAGATTTTGCAGATCAAGGAACTGAAGCCGGAGGATGGCGCCATCGGCTATGGACAGCATGGCTTGATCGCCCATGAAGGTACCCGGATCGCCACAATTCCGGTGGGCTATGCCGACGGAATCGACAGACACCTTGGCTGCGGCAACGCCAGTTTCGCTCTGAATGGCCATCGTGTGCCCACGATCGGCAACATCTGCATGGACATGTGCATGGTCGATGTGACCGGAGTACCAGCCGAAGTGGGGGACACCGTGACAATATTCGGTGAGGATCCTACAGTCAGCGAGCTCGCGCGCATCCTGGACACCATTCCGTACGAGATCATGACCTCGGTTCCCCGCCGCATTGAAAGGGTCATTGTCCGCCGGTAGGAGCCGTCACTCGGAGAGCGTTTTTTGCTCACGGTGACGTTATTCTGTCTTCATACCTGTCGGTTGCGCCGCCATTAGGCCTACCATAAATGCCGTGGCGGCTAAGATGTTTATTATTAGTGTGTTGTGAAATGCTGATGGTCGAAATGAGAGGCCAGCATTTTGTAACCGATTGAGAGTCAACGGTTGATTCTCCACCAGCTTCCGACAATTTGTATATGATAAGCCTATTCTATTGTCGGTTTGTCAGTGGCATTCGTGGCTACTGGATGATCTTCCAGCCGTCGATGCGACGGGAGGAGCTAGTGAAGTTGACTCCGGTTTTGAATATTTTTCTGTGATTGTGGGCTAACTGACAGGAGTAGCATTTCTCCTTGGTCTATGGGGATGCGCTTTCGGCCTCTTTTGCTCCTCAAGAGTGTATTCCGCACTCTTGGGAAACGTTTTCTTCGCTTTTCGTCTCTCAAGGGTGTTGTCGAGCATTCATGGGCAACGTTATTTCCCATTTTTGCTACTGAAGTGGCGGATGAAGGGGTAGTCCGGGTTGAGGAAGAGCGGAAGTGCGGCCGTTGGAAGTCGCGCGCTCCACTTCGACATATTCGCCCATCAGTTCAAGGATTATGTACATCATGGCAAGTTTTTGTCGGCATTCATCTTCCGAAAGGCCATTGGCCTCGGCGAGTTTCTTGATGCTTTCCGCTTCATCGACCAGGATGACTACCTGGCGGCCAGATCTTCGGTAGGCGGCCTCAATCACATTTCCGAAACGGATACCAGGAATGTCCGAGCGGTTTTCGCTGCCATATTCCTTTTCCCATTTACGCAACGCGTCGTCGAGGGTCTTGGCGACCACGTCCATCTCATTGTAAGCCCGTCCGCTGAAGTCCAAATGCAGCACTGGTCTTCTCCAGCGAGGCGACCGCCAGTCCGTCAAAGAGTTCCTTTTTCCCTTGGAAATATGCCTCCATCGTTGAAATCAGCAGACTCTTGCCGAACCGCCTCGGGCGGCCCAGGACGTAATATTTCCCAGTAGATGCCAACTTGTATATGAGAGCAGTCTTGTCAATATAGACATACCCGCCTCTGCGGATATCCTCAAGGTTCTGTCTTCCGATCGGGTAAAGCATACCGCCTTTTCTTTGGTTCATTCTCTGCAAAGAGAAGTCTTGCAAATCGGAAATCCCATCTGTTTACTTCGATTTCTGTTGGATTATGCAAAATGAAGTTCAGTGTGAAAAACTTTTGGGAACTATATAGGAGTTGACTAACTTAATCTTATAGGAACGTTGTCCCGGGTGTGGTGTTCCTGACTTCCAGGTGCGTAAAACCCTACGCACCTGAAACGACATCTGCTTGACAGTCAGCGAGTTAGTGTCCCAGGTGCGGAGATGTTCACGCACCTAAGAGTCGTCGTCCCCGGTACATGGCATCCTGTTGGTGTTCCTGACTTCCAGGTGCGTAAAACCCTACGCACCTGAAATGGCATCCGTTTGACAGCCAGCGAGTTAGTGTCCCAGGTGCGGAGATGTTCACGCACCTAAGAGTCGTCGTCCCCGGTACAGGGCATCCTGTTGGTGTTCCTTACTTCCAGGTGCGAAAAACTATGCGTACCTGAAAGTGCTTCTGCTTGATAATGAGTGGCTTTCTGTTCCAGGTGCGAAAGGATTCGCTCACCTGGGAGTCAGCAGGCTCGGTACAAGGATAATGCTCCCGATGTTATTGACGCGGCTTCCCGTGCTCCCGTGCGGCGTTGGTTTGCGGACTCACATCAGACATCGCTTCACGTACGGAGACCTACGCATAATATTCTCGATTGGCGGTCTGGAGTCTGCTTGGCGGTCTGGAGTCTGCTTGCCGGCCTGGAGTCTGCTTGGCGGTCTGGAGTCTGCTTGCCGATGAATGGGGCGCATCAAAGTCGCCTTGCCTCTTTCATTACCTTTGGGGCGAGGGAAAAGACGGCGATCATATTCGGAAAGGCCATCAGGGCGAAGGCAAGATCCATTAGACTGACGGCGACATCCAGGGTGAGGACACTTGCGAGGACGATTGTCGCGACATAGAAGTAGCGGTACTTCTGAGCATGTCTCGTGCCCCAGAGGTAAGATGTGCACATCGTTCCGTAGTAGGAATATGAGAACATCGTCGAGAAGGCGAAGATGATCACCACGAATTCGAGAAGATAGCGTCCGGCGAACGGAATCAGGGTGTCGTAAGTGTTCAGCGCGATGGACAGTCCCTTAATGCTGTCAGTGCTGTAGAGACCGGCCATGATCATCGGAATCGCGGACAGGGTGCAGACAAGGCCGGAGTCTATCGCCGGCCCAAGCATAGCCACGAGTCCCTCCCTCACAGGCTCGGCGTTCATCGAGGCTCCGTGCATCATCCCGGCGGTTCCGACACCAGCCTCGTTGACGAACATCGCCCTCCTCGCTCCGGTCAGAGCCACGGCGGTGAAGGCTCAGGGACAGGCCGCAGACATAATGATCGCCGCGAGGGAGACAGAGAAGACCCGCAAGGAACTCTATGACATCATCTCCAAGCATTCCGGCCAGTCTTACGACAAGGTGTTCGCCGACGCTGACAGGGACTTCTGGATGACAGCCCAGGAGGCTTTGGAGTACGGAATGGTGGATGAGATCCTTACAAAGAAATCCAAGTAGATGCCTAAAAAGAACACAGGTACAACAAAACATTGCATGTTCTGCGGCAGGTCAGAGCATGAGGTTCCTTTTTTGCTTCAGGGACTGGACGGATTCATCTGCAGCGATTGCGTTGAGCTTGCGCATGACTATCTCAAGGACACACTTGGCACGGTCTCCAAGGACGGCAAGCCGCTTGGTCGGCTTGAGGCCTTGAAGAAGCCTGTCGAGATCAAGGAATTCCTTGATGAATATGTCATCGGGCAGGATCGCGCCAAGAAGATGCTGGCAGTGGCGGTGTACAACCACTATAAAAGGATCAACCACAATCTGGTTGACCGTCCTGATGACGGGGTCGAGCTGGAAAAGTCGAATATTCTGCTGGTAGGTCCTACCGGAACCGGAAAGACCTTGCTAGCCAAGACTATAGCCAAGTTGCTGGATGTACCGTTCACGATCGTGGACGCCACAGTCCTGACGGAGGCCGGTTATGTCGGTGAGGATGTCGAGAGCATCCTTACGAGGCTTCTTCAGGAGGCGGATTTCGATGTAGCGAAGGCCGAGAGGGGAATCGTCTTCATCGACGAGATCGACAAGATCGCCCGCAAGAGCGACAATCCGTCCATCACCCGCGATGTGTCAGGAGAGGGAGTCCAGCAGGCCATGCTGAAACTCCTCGAAGGCAATGTCATCAATGTCCCGCCGAAAGGTGGCCGCAAGCATCCGGAGCAGGAGTTCATCCATGTCAACACGCAGAACATCCTGTTCATCTGCGGTGGTGCCTTCGAGGGAATCGAGCGGCGCATCGCCCAGAGACTTAACACACAGGTGATTGGTTTCGGCGCCGCCCAGAAGCAGGTCGTTGACAAGAATAATCTCTTGAAATATGTCGATGCTCAGGATTTGAGGGCTTACGGTCTCATCCCGGAGATTATCGGCCGTCTGCCTGTCATCACCTATCTTGACGCTCTGGACCGCGAGGCTTTGCTTAGGATTCTGACCGAACCGAAGAACGCCATTCTCAAGCAGTATGCGAAACTGTTCGAGATTGACGGAATGACTCTCAAGATTGAGGATGGAGTCAGGGAACTCATAGTTGACACCGCCATCAAGAACAAGCTTGGTGCCCGTGGGCTGCGCTCTATCTGCGAGCAGATCTTCGATGACGCGATGTACGACGCTCCGTCATCCCGCAAGAAGGTCTTCACAGTGACCCTTGACTACGCTAAGTCCAAACTGGAGAATTCGCTTTAGACCTTGTGGCGGCTAACTTGCTGACAACTAATTAAATAATATACCCTTCTCCTATTGAGGTAGAAGAAGGGTATATTAACATATTTACTGATAATGACTTAACCTCCACGCTTGGTGGGCATAACGCTTTCATTCCTCGAAATCATCATCATCAATGTCGTCGACGATGTTCTCCTGATGCCATTCGGAGTATCGGGTCGGAATATTCCTTGGTCTCAGAACAAGATAGTCATCCCCATGCCAGACCACTGAATATTCCTTCCTCGCCGCAGTGAGCCGCTCGTCCGACACGCTCGCCAGCACAATCTGCCCCTCAGGCGCCTCGTCATTTCCTTTGGCCAGCAGAGTGATGACATCGCAGGCCACCAGCTGCGACAGGAAGTAAGCCGACTTTTCCACCGCCGACCAAGAATCGTTCACATGGAATAGATAGACCATATTCTTGTTGTCCCTCTCCATCCGAAGGATTCCGTCCATTCTCTCGTTTAAGAACTGATTGACTGTGAGCATTGTATTATCAATATAAAAGACTACGACATCCGGTCCACTGTGTCGCGCATGAATTTCCAGAAACGTGTGTTTCCGATGTGGGTGAGTGAGCCAAGGCTGCACATGAACCTGTATATTCGAGAATCACGGGCGGCCTGCACTTTCATGAACTTGTAGAAGACGAATGTGTTGAGGATGCCGAGAGCGACCACGATGTATGTCTGGAGGTTGATCGACGCTCCGAGTTTCCAGGAAAGGAACCAGATGAGTACCGTCGTGATATTCATGGAAAGGATCGCCATCGTCGTGCCTGAATGCGAGAAGCCCATGTCGATGAAAAGATGGTGGAGGTGAGTCTTGTCCGGATGGAAAGGGGAGAGGTGCCTCAGCATCCGCACCGACATCACCCGAAGAGTGTCGAACACTGGTATGCTCAACACGGCGAGCGTGAATGCGATGAGTCCGAAGTTCCGCGCCTCAAGTTCCTTGACAGTACTGCCGGATGAGAGGCAGTACGCCACGAAGAAAGCGATCGCCGTTCCCATCATAAGCGTCCCTCCGTCCCCGATGAACATCTTCGACTTGCCGCCGAACACATTGTGCAGGAAGAACGGAATCAGCGCTCCGACTCCGATCAGCGCGAGCCCCGCGAGAGTGATCATTCCGCAGTGGAAAAAGAACGCCGCGAACAGAAGGCAGGACACGATAACGTACCCCGATGAATATCCGTTCACCCCGTCAATGAGGTTGATGGCGTTGATGATCCCCACCCCGGCGAAAATCGACAGCGGCCAGGCGACATATTCCGGAATGTCGTGGATTCCCCAGAGCCCGTGGAAATCATCGATGAAGCATCCCGTTGCCAACATCATCAGGAAGACGATCATAATCTCCACAATGAATCTGAATATGGCGGAGATGTCCCTCCTGTCATCCCACACCCCGATCGCCAGCATCACCGTGATGGCGCAAAGGTTCACCGTAGTGGTCGGGAAGTCATTAAAGAATATGCCCGTGATCACCACCGCCGGCAACACTCCCATGAACACCGCCACCCCACCGAACACCGGCACCGGTGTTCTCTGAAGCTTGCGTGCGTTCGGATTGTCAACAATGTTGTGCCTGATCGCATACCTCAGCACAAACGGGTAGATTAAGGTCACAATGACACACGCCGCCACTCCCGGGAGCGCGACCAAGATCTTTGGGTTCATAATACGCTTGAATAAGTAAGTTACAGGGTTGTGAAGTTTCCTTGCTTTACTGCACGGGTTAAGTTACGGTTTAGGTTGGGTTATGACGGGAGGTTAAATATCTTTGTGAAAATGTATTATCAAAACCTTATCCGTACTGAAGCCAGACTGTGGATAAGGTTTCTCATATTCATCGTCCGCTTAAGGCAATCTGCCGAAGACATTGGCACCAATGCGAATCTACTTGACGAAAGTCCCAAAGTACTTCTTGGCTTGTGAATATGTTAAAATATGGTACTCAATGCCACCCCACAACCTTACGTAAGGCAGGAAGCGTCTTTGGCATACATCTTTCAGAGAGTTCAGCATCAGAATGTTCTCAGGGTTCTCACATACCACGACAATCAGACGCAACCGTTGGTTTTGGCTATGCAAATCAATGCCACTCTCTTTCTCCAGGGATCTACCGTATTGAGTCTGAAATATCATGGAGAGAGTCATCTGCAAAGAATTCACAGACTTTTTGACAATCTCGTCTATTCTACTCTCAACATTTTTCTTGGTAAGCGCGTTTCCTGTAGAATAGTCCTTAAGTTCTATCAAATAGAACAATTCTCTGCTTTCCGGTTGCCAACAGGCATCTACCTCTTTGAAATTATAACCAGATAATTTTCGGTAAGAAGGCAAGTCGTAAAATCTGAACCATTTACCGTTAGGGAAATCCAACTCTACTCCACTCTCTCTGAACCCTGCCATACTACTCCATTTGTGATTCTATCTCCTCGTCATACATTGCCAATGACTCGCTGACAATATCATTCTCAGGCATAACATCCTTCAAGTCAGAAAATGACGAACGGATATTCCCATCATCTCCTCGAGTCATCGAACAACACATCACTCCGGCCGCTCCTTCTTTACGACTCTCTATCTGCAATTGCTTTATCGCAAAATAATTATGAGTGGTCATGAAGATCTGTACCCCAGCCTTGCCCAAAGCCATAAGAACCTTGACAAGTTGACGGATAGCAAAAGGATGCAGGTTGTCCTCAGGCTCATCCAACATCAGAACTGTGCCTTTATGGATAAGCCCATTCCTGATCAGATTGGCGATAACACCAATGTGCTTCACTCCCTCCGCTGTCATCTGAAGAGAAAACTCGGAATTTCCTTTCTTGAACACAAAATTATCCGAGTTTTGCACCCTTTTGAGCTCTCCGGAAAACATTGATGCGATTGTTTCCAGAATCTCCCTGTTCTCAATTCTGGTTTCATTCACCTCTGGCATGTCGAGCATGTCAATCAAATCCAATGTTGTGTCGTCATACCCAGGGAAAAAATACTGTCTGACAACAGCTTTGATGGCTGCGAATGCCGTAATAACTTCCTTTGAAGGAATGAATATGACATTGTGGGCATCGTTCAAATCTGCCAGATTGCAATGAAAGTCCTTTATCTGCCCTTTACTGTCAGAACCGAATGAGAAATCAACACTCTCCCATGGGCTATCCTCGAACTCAGCATGAGCATAAAGCCGTTTAATGGAACCGTTTTTGCGTACGATGTCACCCAAATCAACCTTGTTACGCCCATACACGCCTCGCATCTTCTCCGCTGTCACTCCAGAGGCGGAGATACCACTTTCATGCACAGCCTTGCGGCTGTACAGTTCAGAAGATTTCTCCAAAACATAGAGCATCTTCAAAAGACTGGTCTTACACACGTCATTCTTTCCAAGTATGACAGTAACGCCAGGGAACGATTCCTGATTGGCGAACTCCGCTATTCCCGCGACATTCTGAAGATGAACTTTTCTGATCATAACAAAAGCAAACAGTCTTTATATTAATGACAACCCGTCATGAAAGCAAATTTAACAAATCATTTCTCATTTGGCAAGAGTTTTTTTGACACTATTCGTCGGTCATCTCTTTCCTGAGTTTATTAATCCAATTGTCTTAATGACCACCGATTCGACAAGCTCCACATAACGTTTGGTGACAATCTCAGAGGAATATTCTTTTCTGATGACAGTGATACCTTTGGCACCCATTGCGGAAAGGGCCTCCTTGCTGACTTGTCTTAGATATTCAGATGCCGCTTTCGTCCTGTCGGGTATATTCCTGTCTGTTATGATTTTTGCACACCCGATGGGTGACAGAAAATCAACTATAGGTGTCCCCTCTCCGGAGCAAACCAGCATTGGCTTTCCGCATGCCAAGGATTCGTAAGGCCGGACAGCATAAAAAGAGCTTCCAATATGGATGTCTTTCCTACATTATTGGCTCCGACAAAAAGATTGATCTTTGCGAAACCATTAATCTCCAGCAGGTCAACCCCACGGAAATTCTTGATTGTAATATCTTTGAACGAGTGTCTCATTTATCTCTGAATTATAGCTCAACGTATTGCTCTAAAAGCAATAAGGAACCACTACAAAGATAGTATAGTTTATTTCACTTTCCATGAGATTATGATCTTTCATTCGGAATATACTCGGCAAAGATTCTTTCCAGTCGCTCCCGCCCGTATCGCTCTTCTATCGAGTATAACTTGGATTCATGTTCTAGTATCTGGTCAATTGTCCAATAAAACTTAATGAATCGCGCAGGGACACCTCCGCAAATGCAGTATGGCGGCATTGACTTGGTGACGACTGCACCTGCAGCTACTGTTGTGCCTCTGCCGATTGTCACGCCCGATAGAAGAGTCACATTCATCCCTATCCAGACATCTTCCTCTACCACAACATCTTTGTCCAGTCCTTTGGGCTTTGTGGCTTCTGTTATATTTCTATATGGAATGCCTACTATCCTTGCATGATTGCCAGTGATTACTTTAAGTCCATATGCGGAACCGGAATTTTTCTTCATGATGAACTTCGCTTTTGTGGTAAGTAGCGTTGCATGATTCAATCCATTATTTCCATATCAATAGTTCGTTAATTTTTCTAGTGCCTAAGCGGCCCTGGCAGTAAATAAAAC
>OIWU01000797.1_pt1 | contig 35928 bp, 30 predicted proteins | sample 1587711 | NCBI WGS metagenome assembly OIWU01 (sample SAMEA3888909, study PRJEB22519) | human gut metagenome | biome: human gut; feature: human-associated habitat; material: faeces | place: Denmark | collected 2010 | reverse complement strand
GCGCCGTCTCGCCGAGCACGCCGACCATGAACGTGTCGGCCATGGACATGGAAAATGTCACGAAATTTTGCAGGATCATCGGGAGCATGAGCAAAACGGCCTCCCGGATGAAGGCTTTTTCCTCGCGGATGAGACGCATGGGGCAACCTCCTTTGTGCGCAGTCTGTTTATCATACCATGGTTTCCCGCCGCGCGCAACCGTGCCCCCGCCCCGCCGACACGCAAAGCACTTGACAGGCCTCGCGCCGCCGGGTATCATGATGGTATCGCATGCCATTTCAACTACGGCGGCGGGAATGGCTGCGCGCAGAGAATACCGCAGGCGCCGATCTTTTTTTCTGCGAATGGTATAGGAACGCTTTTGGGAAATATCGGCCAGCATGGTCACGGCGATGAGGGGCGATAGATATGAGAGTCAATATCAGCTTTAAGTATTTTTCTCAAAATGTGAGTGTCGGTTATTGTCTGATTTTATTGGGCATGACCATTGCAGGTGTGTATGCTGCAGTGATTCGGCCAGACGCACGCTGGATTATAATTTTGGTGGTGTTCTTTACCGACGTGTTTAGCGTGTTCGGCATCGGAAGAATATGCAGGTCTTATGATATCCGCACAGATGGTGTGGTAGCGATTTGGTTTGGCATCTTTCGGCGGTTTTACCCGTGGTCATCCTTTTGCAGTGTGAGCTGGGAACGTGTCAACCTCGGCTGCCGGGTTGTGACGGGTGTGCTGTGTACACAGATTCCCCTTAAGCGCCAGCGCAACGGCATGATCGATAAGGAGTTCTTGGTGCGGCATCCCTTTCGTGTGCTGGATATCGACATGACGGAAGAACAGCTTTCAGAATTCAGCAAATACTATCCCATCCAGCTATAATTTACAGTGCGGGCGGTGCTGTTGCACCGCCCGCGTTTGATTATCTTCGTCCCGCAAGACTTGTACCGGCCTGCCCCGCCGCATTGTCCCGTTTCCCCGGCCGCCGGTCATTGACACCCGCCGCCCTTTGCGCTAAAATAGCGCTGTTGTGCCCCCGTAGCTCAGTTGGATAGAGCGGCCGCCTCCTAAGAATATGTTAATCACGCGCCAAATGATTTTTTCAAATCAGGTTCGTAGTTCGAATGCAGCGGGTTTTTGAAATCTCAAAACGCTGGATTTTGAAAACCCGCTGAGTTATAATAATGCAGGTAAGACGTAGTCCTAAGGGTAAAAAACCTTGAAAATACGCCATTTTTAATACACGTCTCTGTACCTCAGTTGGATAGAGGGTCCGCCTCCTAAGAGAACGAGGAGCGGACACCTTTTGGGGAGGACCCCACCTTAAAACTTCATATACGTCTCCGTAGCTCAGCAGGATAGAGCATCCGCCTCCTAAGCGGAAGGCCGCGCGTTCGAATCGCGCCGGGGACGCCAGAAATCACGCCGAAAGCCTTGATTTATCAGGGTTTTCGGCTTTCTTTTACTTTTCCGGTTCGTTCACCTTTGCGGATTTGCTAATAAAACCTGCTAATAAACGACCGGAAATTTGCTGCCGCTAATAGAAAGCGCATGGTCTGCATCAGCGGCCGGAAGAATTTTTTCTGCTAATAGAAGCCGGATTTTCCGACCCGAAAAACCGGTTTTGGGAGGCCCTTTGCTAACAGGCGTTTTTGACCTCCCAGCGTGACTGCTAATAAAATCATCCGTTATTAGCCGTCTGGATAGACTGAAGAACTTTTGTTAGCAGTTCCGGGTTGCTGGTAAGCAGCGCAGCCAGGGCATTTGCGTCCATCGAGGGCGCTTTTTCTGTTGCTGCTGGCTGTATGGCTGTGCCGCCCTGCTGATAGAACTGCTGCTCCATTTCAGAAGCCAGCATTCTTCGGTCCTCATCCAGAATGTGTGCATAGCGTTTCGTGACCATATCCGGTGTACTCCAACCACCATCGCCCTGTACCGCCTTCAGATCACCGCCGGACAAGCGAAGCTTTACGCCCGCGCTGGTATGGCGGATGCTGTGAAAAACAATCTCGCTGGGATCAATGGTGGGATCACCCATGGCTTCAAGAACTTCCTTAAAGCGTTTGTTCAGGTGTTCTGTCATGATCGGTCTGCCGTTTGCCTGACAGATGATAAGCCCATAATCCATATACCCATCATCGCCCAGCTCGATCTTGAGCTTGTCCTGCATTTGCTTCAGAACCTTCAGCTTTTGGGCAACCGTCTCCGGGATGTAAACATTTCGGACGCTGCCCTCAGTCTTAGGCTGTTTCAGGACGATCAGGGTTCTGGTTCCGGGATACAGATTCGGAAACCGGAACATGATGTCCATTTTGGTAAGGGTATCTGCGAGTTTTTTGTCCACACGGTCGATCACCCTGTCGATATAGAGCATCCGGTTCGCGGGGTCGTATCTGTCCCACTGTGCGCCGCCGACCTCACCGCCGCGCATACTGCAGGCAAAGGCCAGATGAATCGCGCAGTGGATCAGATAATAGTCATAGATATCCGGCCTGTCCGTAAACTCCATGACCTTCTGGAGCTGCTCCGGCGTCAATGCGGCACGCTTTTTCTCTTTGTGTTCCGGGAGTGTTGCGTTCAAGAACGGGTTCTTAGCGATGTACTCCCACTTCACAGCCTGATTAAAGGCGCAGCGCAAAACCTTGTGAATATCATGGATAATCGAAGTCGTGAGATGCTCTCGCTTGGGTTTTCCGGGGTTGGTTACGGGTTCTGCCTCAAAGAGCAGGAAGTGATAGTAGTCATCCACGGTTTTGGTGCGGATGCTGCGGAGCTTTCTGTCTCCCAGGTACGGGTACACATAGTTCTCCAGCAGGCCAACATTCCCGTCATAGGTAGATGCTACCCACCGCTTCTCCCCGTATTTCTGAACGAATTCATGGAGAAATTCGCTGACGGTCATATCATTCTGTTCGATATGGATATTCTGAGACACCTCATACTCCAACTGCGCTTTTCTGGACTTTGCTGCGTTATAGCTGAGGCCGGATTCCCATACTTGATGTTTGTTTTTGCCTTCGCCTTCGTAATACACCACGGCGTAGGCTTTTCCTCTTTTTACGATAGATGCCATGTTTATTGCCCTCCGATCTGATTGAAGTTATCCAACCAGTTGTCGAAAGAGACTTTGGAGATCCGCAAGACCCTGCCCACGCGAACCACCTTGAAGCAGTCAGAATTACACAGCTCATATGCCTTCCTCCTGCTGATACCGAGAATTTCTCGTACCTCATCCACGGAATATGTTCTTTTGCCAACTGATGATGTTGTAGTTACAGCTCCGATTGCAAAGACCTCCTTTCACCGCAATCGGATTGATCGGATGCATCACAACGTACTTGTATTATATCTGCTGCGGAACATCCAAGCAATCTTGCGGCCTATGTAGTATTTGACGCCTTTCTCAAAATGGCGTTTGATTGTCTCGATCCATGTGGGATGAAACACCATGCGCCGCAAACAAGTCTGCTTGTGGCGGCAGGTCTTGCATCTCACAAGACAGCCGCACCGAACAGATTGAAGCCATCATAACATAACGGTAAAGTTTCGGTGCGGCTGTATCAGTTGTTGCAAAAAGTATTGCCCGTCATTTTTGCCACGCATCCCTGACGGTAGGGATATTACAGGCCGCCCCTGGCAGGGCTGTCATAACTCCGCAGCGTCGTTTTACTCGTGCGCCACAGGGTTCCCCCTCAAGTCTGTGGGAGGTCGTGAGAAAGTATCGTTAGCCCCCGCGCTGTCATCGCGCCCGGATTGCCAAGCCGGGTCTAAAGCTCCGTTGATCGCTCTGGCAGTTTGTCTGTTCACCTCCTTCAAACTGCCGTCATCGCGCCGGGCCTTATGCCGCTACTCACGCGGGTTTCGTACCTGTAATACCGTGTATTCAGTTTTTAATGATCTCAAGGTCACGAGGAATAGCGTGTCCTTCTAATAACCGTGAGATTTCCAAGGATTACATTAGGGTATTACAGACGATTTTTCAAAAATATTTCCATGTTCCGCAGCCCACGTTGGATAGATTCGCTGACGGATGCAGCACTCACACCTTCGATCTTAGCAATCTCGGATACCGTCAGGCCCATGAAGTAACGGGCGTTGATCCGTTTGGCCTGCTTGTCCGGCAAAGAAGCGATAGCGGCATGGAGCTGCTCCATCGTAACTTTGCGCTCATAAACCTCGCAGGGCGTCATGGCCACAAAGAGGGCTTCGTACTCAATGCCATCGCCCCGATCCAGCGAGTAATGAGCCTTGTGGTAGTATGTACGGCGGCGATATGCTGCTTCCAGTCGGTCATACTCCTGCATGATGGCAGCTACTTCATCAGGGACTTCAATAATATAGTCTGTCTTATAAAAATCAGGATACTGTTCTCTAAGGTTGATTTTTGTCATATTTTTCCTCCATTTCGGTTGTTGGGTGAATAAGTAAGCGAAATGGAGGCGGTGGGGAGCGACACCCACAAGAGCCAATACAACCACTCTTTTTTTGAAAACAAAAAGCGCCGGACACTCGTATAGAGTATCCGACGCAGCAAAGAATAATGGAATGATAGTTCTGTTTTACATACGTTGATAATTCTGGTCTGTAAGTATGAGGGACCCCCTGATAAACGGAGCTTTTTTTCTTAACTTACCAGCCGAATGGGGAATAATACAGATTGGAGGGTGAAAAAAAGAACCATAGCAGTCTCCCACGGCCGCTATGGTAATATGAGCGTACGAAATCGTCCCAGATAGCTGCCGTTTTTTTTAACGGCGGCCTGGGATATTTTTATGAATGTTCCAAGCACAAAACCGGAATGATAATACTTGTTTACCAGTTTTATAGGGTGATTAAATTCCTCCTTCCAGAACGATACAATACTATTGAGGTGAATGATTATGCCGGAAGGTGATTTTACAAAACTTGGCAATGCTATGAGAAATACTCGAAAGAGTCGTGGCTTTACTCAAGAACGATTGTCAGATGTATCCGGCGTTTCTGTCCGTCATATAGCTAAAATTGAAAAGGGTGTTATCAATCCATCTTTTGATATACTGGAAAAACTGATAACCGCACTTGGAACATCTTTTGATGCTTTCTATAATCCAGCAACTGAAAAAGATGCTGCAGAACTTCAAGAGATTGTGTGTCTATATAAGGCTTGTCCTGCAAACGGAAAGCGCCTAATTGCAGCTACCACACGGGCTTTAGTTAATGAATTGATGGAAACAGAACGGGAAAAGTGAAGCCAGTAGGTGAGGGATTATCCTTGACCACTGGCTTTACTTTTTTGCCCAGCTCATCCCACTCCTGATTCAGAATTGTAAATTTTTATTGTAACATCGCTAAGCAGAACGACAAAAACTATTATAATTCCCGATATACGGAACCATATTTGTATTCCAGTGCATTCTGCTATTGGTCCAGCAATCAATAAGCCAATGGGCATTGTAAGCGAAAGTGAAGCTCCGATCAATGAAAAAGCACGTCCTTGCATTTTAGCAGGTATTGTTTTTTGAAGATATGTTGTAAACGGTATATCATACATCATTGCACTCATTCCCATAAGGAAGCACAATAAAACGAATATTCCAAAAGCAAAATTTGTATCAGGAAGAATACCACTTAATAGTGATGTAATTCCAATACCAAGTAATCCGGCAAAAACAGCTTGAACCATGTGGCGATGTAGTTTTACGGCAAACCGATTTATTAAAAATGCACCGATCATCATGCCTAACGAGTATAATATTTCTACATAACTTGCTTGGTATGCTGTTCCACAAAAGTAATCACTGGTCATTAAAGGATAGAATGCAGTGAATGGCATAAAGAAAACCATACATATCACAACACAGACTGTCAGGAGAAAGCGTTGTCGATTTTTTAGGCATAGAGAAGTCCCCTCTTTAAATTCTGTCCAAAAAGTGAATGAGTGTTTTTTGGGGGATTCACTTGATGGGACTTCAATTGGTAATAATGTAGCGCTGGCAACTAATGCGCCCAATAAGTCAGTCATAAGAATAATGGCAAGAGGAAACGCCGCATACAAGATTGAACCTAATACTGGTCCCAGCATCATTGCCCCTGCTTGAAAAAACTGATGCCAGGAATTTGCTTTCGTCAACTGATTTTGGGGAACTACGTCTGGAATAATAGCCTGTAATACAGGGGAATGAAAAACACCTCCTATCGCCCGCAAACAGAGTAATACACATGTCAAATAATTTGATGGGCTTTTTTCCGCAAAAAACACTGCAAAAATCGCAGATATACTTCCTGTGAACAGATCAGCTATAATAACAACCTTTTTACGATTCCATCGATCCAGCCATACACCTACGAAGGGACCAAGCAAAATTTGAGGGATGTACGCAGCAAGTGCTGCTAAAGCTAAAGCACAGGAAGATCCTGAACGTATTGTGAGCCACCATATTACTGAAAATTGAACCGCAGTGCTTCCAATTACAGAAATACTTTGTCCCGCGATCATAATAAAAAAATAGTGTTTCCATCTCTGATTGGAATCCATACGAAAATGGCTCATGGATGCCTCCTAATCAATGATGCCTCTAATTTCTTCTATTGAGGAAATATTGTTTGCAATCATATATTTTTGAATGCCTTCTATAATTTCGACAGTAGCATAGGGATTATTAAAATTTGCTGTACCTACCGCGATTGCATTAGCCCCAGCCATGATAAATTCAAGGGCATCTTCAAATGATGATATGCCTCCCATTCCAATCACTGGAACATTGACCGCTTTGCACACTTCATATACCATACGTACAGCAATAGGCATAATGCCTGGTCCGGAGTAGCCGCCAATTTTATTGGTGAGAATTGCTTTCCGATTGAAGATGTCTATTTTCATTCCTCTTAATGTATTAATGAGGGAGATGGCATCAGCTCCACCAGAAACCGCTGCTTTTGCAATTTCTGTTATATCAGTTACCTCTGGTGATAATTTTACAATCAATGGTTGAGACGAGAATCGCCGGACAGCAGTAACAACACGTTCTACAATGCGCGGATCAGTTCCAAAACTCAATCCTCCTTCTTCCACATTGGGACATGAAATATTCATTTCCAGCAGATCCACATCACTGTCCGAAAGCTGTTCCGCAACCGAACAATATTGCGCCAAGGTATGTCCGCAGATATTAACGATGATTTTTGTATCATACTGTCGGAGGAACGGAATATCACTTTCAACGAAGTGTTTCACCCCAGGATTTTGAAGTCCGATAGAATTTATCATTCCACTTCGGGTTTCTACAATTCTTGGGGTAGGATTTCCTTTCCACGCCTCATCTGAAATACCCTTTACCGTAATAGCTCCCAAAAGGTTCAAATCAACAAATTTACTGTATTCTCGTCCGAAGCCAAACGTCCCAGAAGCCGTAGTAACAGGATTTTTTAATGTTACTCCTGCAATCGTAACTTCCATGCTGTTACTCATCCCAGATTACCTCCTTTCCCCAAAAGACAGGACCATCTTTGCAAACCTTTAGATACTCCCAATCGGATGTATACGATTTTCGTATTTTAATCGCACATCCCAAACAAGCGCCCAGTCCGCAAGCCATTCTTTCTTCTATTGAAAGCTGTGCTGGAATATCATATTGTTCAGCCCAGTTTGCAACAGAATGAAGCATAGGGCGCGGGCCACAGGCAAAGACGTTACTGCCAGTAGGTGCAATATGTTCCAGCAGCCCAATAATATTTCCATGATAACCTTGGCATCCATCTTGTGTTGCGACATGGAGTGTTACATCTGAACGTTTAAATTCTTCAACGAGGAAAGGTTGCTGGCGAAAACCAAGAAATACTTCCACACTTCCTTTCAGTCTGCGGGTAAGTTCTATCAATGGCGGGATACCCAATCCGCCTCCAATAACGATACTTCGTTCTACACTGCTGGGGAGTACGAATCCATTTCCTAATGGTCCCATAATTTTTATTTGACTTCCATTTTGCAAAGTTGAAAATTGCTTTGTTCCATTTCCAACAATACGATAAATAATGCGAAGACTCTCAGGCAAAATTTCCGACAGACTAATAGGGCGTGGAAGTAGCAGAGTGCTGTCATTTGGATAAAGATTGATGAACTGTCCAGGTCTGGCTTTGGCTGCTATCTGCGGAGCATATAATTCCATTTGCCATATTCCAGGTAATATTTCAAAATTATTAGATATAGTTGCATTTCCATATATACTCATTTCCCATCCCCCTTCTTATTGGTTCGTAGCGCCTCAATCAATTCATATGTTATGCTGGTATTTGCAAGTTCCCGTGGCAATTCAGAACGAGGGTGCCATAATGCTTCTGCAAGTTCACTGCAATCCAAATGAATCTTGTCGGAGCCGTCGAGTTTGGCAATGTAACCCATAATAACGGAACCTGATAATCCCCAGGGTTGACTACCAAAATACTGTAAGTCCTTAATCTTTATCCCTGTCTCCTCGTAAACCTCTCTGCGGGCAGCATCTTCAATGGTTTCTCCGATTTCTACAAAGCCAGATATAAGAACCCATTGAGGAAGTGTACGATCTGAGTATTTAGTGAGCAGGAGTTTATCATCATTGACAACAGCAACTATAACAACGGGAGCAATTTGTGGATAAACAATATTTCCGCAATTATTACAAATCAAAGCTCGCTGAACGGGGGAATGTTCCATAACATTCCCGCATTTGCCACAATAGGTGTTCTGCCCATACCACCTGCTCAAATGCAGTGCAGTAACAGCAGCGAAATATGCCCATGCCGGTTGAAGTCCGGCAAGTATATGAATGGGGTAATAATTCAAACACCCATTGTTCAATGTTACGAGATCCTGGCTTTTTATCAAATAAAGCGGGGTGTTATCAACAGAAAACAGATATACAACCAAATCCTCTATATCAGATAGAGTCTGCTGCAAATCCCGGAAGGTCGGAAGGCAAAGTTGTCCGTCCTTCCGGGAAAGCAGTAACACATTCTGTTCACTGAATGAGAAGAAATAATTTTCAGCGGCAGGATTGATTCTTTGAAAAGTATTCTCTAAACGATAAGGCGAAATATCCTGTATCATTTGGGGCCCCTTTACAGATGACGCAGATTTACACGGTATCTTCTCAGTTCCTTCTCATCTACAGAGCCGATAACCTCATCCAGCCACTTAATCATTTTTGCCTTATCCTTTGGCAGATGCCCCTGCACATTGATACAGTTTGAAGCACCCATTGTGGCAAAGTAGGTAGGAATCTCCAAACTCTGGATCAATGTTTTTAGTTCGAGTAACTTTTCAATCTCTGTTTCTTCTGTCCAGTTTCCAGCTTGTATTTCTTGATACAATTCCGACGTAGAATAAACAGTCAGCATGGAGTTGACGATAATCTTCGGATGAAGCTGGTTAAAGACATTTGCGGTATTCTTTGCTCCAATTTCCCAACGTTCAGAACCATAGATACCCGCAAGATAGAAAAAGTTGTATTCCATGCCGACTTCATCTAATCGTTTACACTCTTTGATGATCTCCTCAGTTCCGAACCCTTTATGCATAAAAGCCAAAGATTCATCGTCACCAGCTTCAACACCGATGGTAAGGCTGTTATATCCAAGGCTGCGAAGTTCACGTAACTGTTCCGTTGTCTTGGGAGTAATATCGGTAATTCGGGCAAAGCATCCAATGGATTCTACCTTTGGATAATACTTTTTCACCAGTTCGGCCAATGTCTTCAGTTTATCAAAACTTAAAACAAAGGGATTTGCTCCGGTAAAGAAAACTCGCTTTGCATTATGGTAATAATGACTGCTCTCTCGCAAATCTTCCTCGACTTCAGAAATCGGGGACATACGGAATTTAAACGGTACATCTTCATAGAGGGTACAGAATTTACATTTATGGTGAGTGCAGCCGGCTGTCACCTGAATCAGCGCACTGTATGCCTCATAAGGCGGTCTCCAGATTGTTCCAGTGTAATGCATAATTTTTTTCTCCTTTCATCAGTTCGTTTCCTTTATTGCGTTACGAAGAACTGCGGCTTTATCCGTCCACTCCCACGGAAGCTGTAAATCTTTGCGACCAAAATGGCCATATGCAGCAGTCGGTTTGTAAATGGGTTTTCTAAGTCCCAACCCGTTAATTATGGAAGATGGGCGAAGATCAAAATACTTAGTAATGAGATGCAAAATCTGTTCTTCCGGAATTGTCCCAGTACCAAAAGTATCTACTGAAATAGAAACTGGCTGTGCAACGCCAATAGCGTATGCAATTTGGATTTCACATCGGTGGGCGATTCCTGCCGCAACAATGTTCTTTGCCACATACCTGGCAGCATAGGCAGCACTGCGGTCAACCTTTGTCGGGTCTTTCCCAGAAAATGCTCCGCCGCCATGTCGGGCAAATCCACCATATGTATCTACAACGATTTTCCGTCCCGTCAGACCGGTATCTCCCTGCGGGCCGCCGATCACAAACCGCCCGGTAGGATTGACCAGATATTTTGTATGCTCATCAATAAGTGTTTCTGGAATGACTACCCGGATAACCTGCTCAATCATGTCTTTTTCGATGGTGTCATGAGCAACCTCCGGTAAGTGTTGCGTGGAAATAACAACCGTATCCACACGCACAGGCTTGTCGTCCTCGTACTCCACCGAAACCTGCGCCTTTCCATCCGGGCCAAGGTATGAAATTATTCCGTTTTTTCTCACGAAGGCCATTCTTCTTGTTAAGGCATGAGCCAGATAAATCGGCATCGGCATTAGTTCATCAGTTTCATCTGAAGCATATCCAAATACCATACCCTGGTCGCCTGCTCCAAGTTCTTGCTTCTTACTGTCCCGGACTTCCAATGCTCTGGTGACACCCTGTGCAATATCTGGGGACTGTCCATGAATTGATGTAATAATTGCAACGGTATCTGCGTCAAATCCAAAGCGATGGTCATTATATCCGATCTCACGAATGGTATCTCGCGCAATTTCCTCAATATCAATTCCATTCAAACTCCCGGCAGACACTTCTCCCATAATGAACACAACTCCCGTTGTTGCGAATACCTCGCAAGCAACTCTTGAATCTGATTGTTTGCGGAGGATTGCATCCAAAATAGCATCAGCAATCTGATCACAAAGTTTATCCGGATGTCCCTCCGTTACAGATTCAGAAGTGAACAATTTTCTCATAAGCGGTTCCTCCTTGTTTTTTGGTGAATAAAAATGTTGTTATCTGTCCTCACAGATTTGAACGGTCAGGGTATTTTCTGAAAACAGCTCATTGCCTGCATATAGCCGATATATCAGTTGCACATTCAGGAGAGATTCTTTCCGGCATAAGTTGTAGGATAATGTTTCAACCACAAAGACAATTTCCCCAAAGGGGGTCAGATAATTAGCTGTTGTTTTACTATTGGGAGCAAACATAAAATGTCCCGCAACAGAACCGCTTTTACTTAGCTGCATCTTGTTTTCTTCAAGGAATAGAAGATTATCTGTAGCAGTACCATTTTCATCCAGCTCGCAATAGCTGATTTTATGAATTCCATTTTCAAAATCGTATGCTCCGAATGCCTTTGTCAAAATTGCCTCTGGGCCACTTCCCGCATCTTGGATGCCAAGAACAGAAATCTGAATGTCATGCTTCATCCCGCTCACCTCCGTTCAAATACAGTCTAAATAAAGGGGGAAAATACATCAAGTACTGTCTTTTTGTTGTCTAAAACATATTTTTGACACCTGATACCTTTTCAGAAACCAGTATTAAAAAAGACACCAACTTGATATTCTTCGGAAAATACACTATAATTTTTCCTGAGCAAAGGAGGTCTTTACTATGGCTGATAACAAATTCTCCCGAAGCCAAAGTTTGATGGCCAGTTGTGTTCCAATGACGACGCTTCAATCTATTATTGGTGGAAAGTGGAAGATTTTGATCGTATGGTATATCGCGGTATATAAAGTTCAAAGATTTGGCGAGCTGCAAAGAAGAATTGGCGACGAAATTACAAAATCAACTTTGACAAAGCAATTAAGAGAACTGGAGAACGATGGATGGATCAATCGCCAGATTTATCAGGAAATACCGCCCAAAGTGGAATATACTCTTACTGAATTAGGTGAGAGCTTCGTCCCGATTCTGGAACAAATGAAGGAGTGGAGTGAAACTCATCTGTGTGGTTCGGTTATAGCGGATGAGAAGAAATAAGTATTGTGAATAGAAACAAAACTGGCAAGCAATGCAGAGTGGTACACACTCTGCATTTTGCTCTGCAAAATTGCTTGTTGGGGAGGTCCCCAATCCCCCAGACAACTCCTTGGCGGAGCTGGCTACGCGTTCCTTTGGAACGCTTTTCCGGGCAGAAGCCCGATAGGCTGCCGGTGAAAAGGCCCAGATGCTTTTCTCCGGGCAACCATAGGAAAAGCTCAGCGTTGTTCTTTGCGCTGAGCCTCTTTTTCTTTCTCCGGCTCCTTTTCATCATACCCAAGCAGACGGGAAACATTGGCCTTTGCCATCTGCAAATCCCGCATTTCCTGCCGGGTGCCGGAGTATTCAGGATAGAGCTTTTTCTTTTCCGACAGAAGTGAAGCATACTCAGCCTGGAGACTTTTGACGGTGGGCAGCTTTTTGATTCCCTTTTCGTCAAAAGACTTTTTTGCGGCCTTGTGAAGCAGAATCTCCGCCTCATGTTCGGCCAGAAACTTTTTGGAGTATCCAGCTTTCCGATAGGCCACATATACCTCACGGGTCTTGGCATAGTTGATGATGTGTTTACGAAGTTCGGTGATCTCTGCCATGCGCGTCTCCACAGCCTTGATCTGATCGGACAGCTCATGGTATCGGGCAGTGACTTCATCCGTTTTCTTACATAGCGTTCCATAGTCCAGCAGCTTTCGCTCGGTCAAAAAATTCAGCGTTTGCGCCATCTGCTTCAGGTTGAAGCTCTGCGCCCACCGCGCATATCCGGCACCTTTGCCCTCGGCCAGTTTGGTCTGGATGTCCACCAGCAGATTGACGCGCTGGGACTGGATTTTCTTTACGTTCTTCCGGGCCGGGGAAAGCTCCTTTTCTCCAACAATGATCGAGAGAATATCCCCCTCAGAGTAACCGTCTTTCAGAGAGCGAAGCCGGGTAAATTTCTTCTGGCCCGGACCTCGAAAAGCAGGCTGCTTTCCGGGCTTATATTCATAACCGGCCTCCCGCATCAGATTCAGGAACGCATCATAGTCCTTCGGCTTTTCGGCAAGAGCCGCGTCAATCGCCATCCGGAGCTTATCCTGAAAAGACAGTTTCTTTTGATCGCCCAGCCACTTGCCGTAATGCGTATTGCCGGACTTCGGATTTTCAATGACAGAGAGGCCGTTTTCCAAACACAGCCGGTCACTGGCCCGGCGCAGGGCAAAGCTGGAACCGAGGAAGTTCCGGTACTTGTGTTGTCCATCCATCCGGGTGGAATTGAAGATGATATGCGTATGGATATGGGCGTGGTCGATGTGTGTGGCTACAACGAATTGATGTTTGCCTTTTGTCCAGCTCATGGCTAACTCGTAGCCGATCTGCTGGGCCTGCTCCGGCGTCACTTCGCCGGGCTTGAAGGACTGCCGGATCTGATACAGCAGCACATCCGACTGTGAAATTTCTTTTCCGGTAAAGTCTGCATAGGCCCGCTTGGTCAGCAGCATCTCATTGGCGGCGGTGGTCGGATCGCAGCCAAAGGCCGTCACCAGCTCTCCGCCTAGGGTCTTGTTCGGATCGATGGCATAGTCAATCCGCTCATGGACCGTGTAAGCAATGGATTGATTTTTGATTTTGTGCATGGGTATCAGGCGTGTGGTTGCCACAGTAAAAACCTCCTTTCCTGATGGCATGAGAAAGGCCAGCCCTTTCGAGCTGGCCCCATGTTGTTATGCTTTTATAAAATCCCGCAGTGTGTAATTGGCGTCCTGCAAGAAACCCAGCAGCCGGACGGCCAGCATGGGAAGTCCGAATGGACTGACCAGAAACGCAATCACCAGCAGAATGATACCGTTCTGAACCGAGTAAGTAACCAGCACCGCCAGCCCTAAAAGGCCCACCACGGTTCCGGCAAGGCCGAACACAAACGCAGAGAGATTTAAGAGCAGGGCGCACAGCCAAACAAATACTGTCAGCAGCACAACGATTGGCGCTGCCAGCACCTTTAGAAGTAATCTCATTTTGTTTCTGCCTCCTTTCGTTTCTCCAGATAGGGCAGGCACATTTTCTGAATCTGCGCCCGTTCCGTTTCGCTGATTTCACCCTCGCTGTCGCTCTTGTCCCGGATCATCAGAAACTCCTGATACAAAGCGTAGGAATCCAGCAGCTTATCAAATAGAGCCTCCGGGGTTTGGCAGCACACCACATCCGACCAGTCCCGATGGGCAAAGTCCCAAAGCATCACCGCATATCCCCGTCTTGTGGAGAGAATATCCAGGGCTTCATCTGCATCTATATAGTCCTTAAAAATTTCCAATACCTTTTCGTTTGTCAGCATGATTGTTCAGCTCCTTGCCATGTAACTTTTGCTGTTCTTATTGTACCCAGACATCCCATAGAAACGCAAGGATGCGGACATAAAAGAAAAGCGGAGGGAGCGCAGCCTGTTTATGGCCGTTCTCCCTCCGCAATCAGGGGAACAGTCCCCATTCACGAAACCTCATTCAGCCGGGCCAATATCTCATTCACCCCGGCCCAAAGCTCCTCCTGTTTTTGGAGAATATCCTCCAAATCCGTATCGTAAACATTCCCGGTCTGATGCACACGGCGGGCCACCTGGTTGATGTTGTTGCTGGTACGCCGCAGAAGGGAAAGCAATTCCCGCAGCTCCGGCAAATCCAGTTTGACAATATAGCCGTCTACCGCCATCTTACGGAGATAGACACCCAGGTTGTTTGTGCCAAGCTGTTCCATCTTCTGACGAATCAGGTCCCGCTCATGTTCCGTCACCATGAAATGAAGCTGAACCGTCCGTTTCCGGTGCGCCATCACCGGGTCTCCCGTTCCTGCTTATGCTTTTTGGAAGCCGCAGGGGCTGACTTAGCGGAGGTTTTCTGAAGGTCCTTCCGCACAGAATGGCGGAGCTTTCTGAGCGGCTGGCACCGGTCCTCGTCTTTGGAGATCAGCACAAAGTGTCCCTTGCGGTCATTGAGGCCAGAGAAGGCGGTGGAGCGAAACGGCAGCGTTGCCATGAGCCGGTCCGTATCCTTGGTGGAAGCACGTGCCAGAAAGTCCGGCGAGATCTGCGCCATGAAGTGTGTGCCGTTGGGACTGTTGGGTTCCTTTGGCGCTCGAAGCACCGTAAGCAGCCGTTGGGCCTCCTTCTGGATTTCTTCATCGGTCAGCGGCGTCCGCAGAAGCTGTTCCCGTCGCGCCTGGTCTACAAAGAGGTCCGTCAGACCGGGATGGGATTTGTCAACCACAAATTCCGTGTTGCGGTCATCACCCCATTGATTCCTGTCCGCATGAACAGAAATTGTCATAGCCCACATCTTATTGTTGTGAGAGATTCGCCCATCCCAATCCTTGTGACGAATAGTATTGGCCAGAACATACATGGTGCGCTCCATGCCAAAGGCTTCGATCACCTCCAGTGCAGCCTGCTTGCCCAAACGGTTATCGCTGTAGTGGGCGGAAATTGCTGCTTCAATGGCTTCCTTGCAAGCCACATTTGCTTTGTGAGAAGCCCGGTATTGTTCCAGCTCATCATGCTCACGGGCATAGCTCGCGGGATAACGATAAACCGGTGTCTCCCGCAGGACGCGGCGCTGTTTTTCCTCCGCCTCCAGCACATCGTCTGCCCGATCCTGCATGGCATAGAAAATCTGATCCATGTGGTCGGTTTCCCTGTGGTCAAATTCCTTGAACACATCTGCCAGCGGAGAGGGCGATTTCAAAAGTGCAGCAGCCTGGGCATCAGTTAGGTCATGGTATTCCAGTGACAGCAGAATATCCTCACGGACGGTGTACTCATAGGTGTGATTCAAAATTTCCTCCGGGGGCTGCGTGAGCAGCCACTTCCGGTAGGTGTCCTGTTCGGCAAACATCTTCTCATAGAGCGCCGTATTCAGTTCCTGATTGTTCATGTTATCTTACCTCCATTTCTTTCTTGCGCGGCCGGTCCGGTGTTCCGTGAACCGGCGGCGTTTTCAGCCTGTCCAGCACCGAGGGTCGTTCACTTTTGGCAATGGCAGACTGTTCCGGCTGTGAACGTCCTCTGCCGTCTATGTTCAGCGCCATATCCAATGCTGCCAGCCTTGCGGATTTTTCCCGAAGTTCCTGTTCATGGGGAAACGGCTTGCCAACTTCGGCTCTGGCTGCTTCCTGCTGTTGATACAGGTTATCCAGCTGAGCCTGCACACTGGCCAGACGCCCAGGCATCTGTGCCAGTGCGTTGTCGATACGGATCAGATTGCCGCGCGGATCAGTACTCAACATTGCTTTATGGCTCATTTCCCCCCGCAGCGTCAGCTCATACTGCTTCTCGAAAGCGTTGAAGCTGACGAACATGGTGAAGCCCCGATAGCTACCGATCTGCACCGGCTCGGAGCTTTTTACTTCTTTGCAGGCATCCAAAAGCGCGGCACCGGCGTTTTCTTTGTCTACCAGCGTATCCCCCCGGATTTCCATTCCAGCAAATCCGTCCTCTGGGTGAGGATGAGCGGCGAGAGTTTGCATATCCGCCTGAAGCCCGGCGATAAAGCCTTTGTTCTTTTCGATCTGTTCCGGAAAGTATTTCAGCAGATTGTCCTCCAGACGAAACTGCTTGCTTTGGTGGTCGGCTTTCATCAGCTTCAGCCGGGATACATCCACTTCCAAATCCATACGTTCTTTGATGCGGGGATCACCGGCACAAAGGGCCTTGATTTCTGCAAAGGACAGCGCCGTTTCATCCACATCGTCACAGGAGCGCACCGGGCTTTTACTGGTCATGATCTGTGAAATGAACTTCTGTTTGTTCTCCACGGTCTGCCAGAGGTAGGCATCAAATGTACCCTCTGTCACATAGCGGAACACATGGACACGCTCATTCTGGTTGCCCTGGCGCTCAATACGGCCTTTGCGCTGTTCCAGGTCACCGGGCCGCCAGGGGCAATCCAGGTCATGGAGTGCTACAAGGCGATCCTGTACGTTGGTTCCGGCTCCCATTTTGGATGTGCTGCCGATCAGAACGCGCACCTGGCCGGTGCGTACTTTGCTGAACAACTCCTTTTTCCGCACCTCGGTGTTGGCCTCCTGGATGAAAGCAATCTGCTCCGGTGGTACACCCCCGGCAATCAGCTTTTGGCGGATGTCCTCATAGACGGAAAATTCCGGTTCCGGCTCCGGCATGGAAATAGAAGTTTCTAAAGCGTGAATCTCCGGGCTGTCCAGATTTCCGCTGACGGCTTTGGCAACTTTTTTGGACGGTGCCGGTTTCGGTGTGGAAATGTCGCAGAATACCAACTGGGTCAGCTTCTCAGCCTGCCCGTCCCGCCAAATCTGCATAATATTTGCAACACACTGGTTAACTTTGGTGTCTGCTTCATCTGGTAACAGCGGGTTGATGATTCGCTGGTCAAGGCCCAATTTTCGGCCATCCGAGGTGATTTTGAGCATATTATCGGTGGAAGGGTCTACTGATCCTCCATGTACCAGGGCAGCGCGTTCAGACAGGGCCTGCACCATTTCCTGCTGATGCTCTGTGGGTTTTGCCACAACTGTGTGATACTCCACCTCCGGCGTCGGCAGATGCAGCTGATCGGCGGTCTTAATGTCCGCCACCTCTTTGAACAGGGTCATTAACTCCGGCAGATTAAAGAACTTGGAGAAGCGGATTCTTGCCCGGTAACCGGTTCCTTCCGGGGCCAGCTCCAGAGCGGTGACGGTTTCTCCAAACCGGGAAGCCCAGCAGTCAAAGTGTGTCATGCCCAGCTCTTGCAGCCGGTCATACTGCAAATACCGCTGCATGGTATATAGCTCGGTCATGGAATTGCTGACCGGGGTGCCGGTGGCAAAGACTACGCCACGGCTTCCGGTGATCTCATCCATGTAGCGGCATTTGGCGAACATATCGGAGGATTTCTGGGCATCTGTGGTGGATAGGCCAGCCACGTTCCGCATCTTCGTGTAGAGGAACAAATTCTTGTAATTGTGCGCCTCATCTACAAACAGCCGGTCAACGCCCAGCTGCTCAAAGGTAATCACATCATCCTTTCTGTGATCGGCTTGCAGCTTTTCAAGCCGTGCTTCCAGCCCGCGCTTGGTACGCTCCAGCTGCTTGACGGTAAAACGTTCGCCGCCGCTGGATTCCACCTCAGAAATGCCCTCGGTGATTTCTGCAATCTGCTCCTGAAGAAGTCGTTCCTGACGCTCCTTGCTGATGGAAATACGCTCAAACTGGGAGTGGCCAATGATGATTGCGTCATAGTCGCCGGTGGCAATCCTGGCACAGAATTTCTTGCGCCGGTGAGTCTCAAAGTCCTTTTTGGTGGTGACGAGAATGTTTGCGGAGGGATATAGCCGCAGGAACTCAGAGGCCCATTGCTCAGTCAGGTGATTCGGTACCACGAAGATGGATTTCTGGCACAGGCCCAGCCGCTTGGATTCCATGGCAGCGGCAACCATTTCAAAGGTTTTGCCTGCGCCGACCTCATGGGCCAGCAGCGTATTCCCGCCGTACAGCACATGGGCGATAGCACTTTTCTGATGCTCCCGCAGGGTGATTTCCGGGTTCATACCGGAGAAAACGATATGGCTTCCGTCATACTCGCGGGGGCGGGTGCTGTTCATTTCCTCGTTGTACTGGCGTACCAGGGCCTGCCGCCGTTCCGGGTCTCTCCAAATCCAGTCCTTGAAGGCATCCCGAATGGCCTGCTGTTTCTGTGCGGCCAGGGTGGTTTCCTTGGCATTCAGCACCCGGCGCTCCTTGCCGTCTGCGTCCTCCACAGTGTCATAAATGCGAACATCCCGGAGATTCAGAGAATCCTCCAGGATGCGGTAAGCGTTGGCGCGGTCTGTGCCATAGGTGGTATAGGCCGCAATGTTGTTGTAGGGTATCTGTGTTTTGCCGGTGATCTGCCACTCGGCGGTGTAAGCGGAATAGTTCACATCAATGGTGCCGCGCAGATACCGGGGCGTGTCAAAGGTTTCATACATGAACTGACGGATATATTCCTTATCAATCCAGGTAGCACCCAGGCGAACCTCAATTTCCGATGCGTCCAGGTCCTTGGGCTGGGCGGCTTTCAGGGCTTCCACATTGACGGCAAAAGCCGGATCGCGTTCTGCTGCCCGCTGTGCGGCCCGGAGCTTCTGACGGACATTGCCGGACAGATATTCGTCTGCGGTCTGCCAGCCGGAAAGCGGATCGCTGCCATAGGCCGGGTCTTTGAAGATTACGCCGGTCAGCTCGGCCGCAATTTCCTCGGTGGGTTTACCGGTCAGCTGGGACATATACTCCATATCCACCCTGGCTTTTTCCGCAATGGAAACGGCAAGGGCTTCGCTGGCGGTGTCCACCGTGGTCACAGCCTTGTGGGGCTTGATGGTACGTTTGGTGAACATATCCGCCTTGCGCTCCAGTTTTCCGTCCTCGTCCAGCACTTCCAGCGCACACAGGAGATAGTAAGAAGAATCGTCCGAAAAGGCCAGTCGGTTTCCTCGGTCATTGATAAGCCCGTATTTGGCGGAAAACGCATCATAGAGCCGGTTCAATTCCCCCTGCTTTTCCCGAATGGCCGAATCCGGCGTGTGCTCGTCCATCTGAATGTCAATGAGCTGATGCACACAGTCGCGGAGAGCAACCATTCCTTTGACGCGGGCCTCGGCGGTGGCGTTCAGATCCGGTTTTACCATGCGGCTGTTTTCCCGGAAGTACACCTCGCCATCCGCCACAGCATAAGAGTAGTTTTTCACGTTGGGGTCTGCCGGAATGGAGGTGTCGATTTCTTCACCCTCGCCCAGCTCCGGCAGCTCAGCTTCCTGATAGGTGCCGCGAATGTATTTCACAGCGTCATGGAGCTGATCGGCCAGCTCCAGCCCCTCAATCGGTGCAACCGTGAAGTCCTGCCTGCCATATTGGGTACTTTCGGAGGTCTGTCTGCCCAAAATCATCACCGGGTGGTCCACAAAATAGCTGTTGATCGCAAAGCCATCCTCGTTTTGCTCCAAATGCACCCAGTCAGGCTCTATGTCGATGGGCCGATCACGTTTTTGCAGGAACAGAATGTCAGAGACAACATCGGTTCCCGCGTTGGCCCGGAACGCATTATTGGGCAGCCGGATGGCTCCCAGCAGCTCGGCACGCTGTGCAATGTACCGACGTACCTCCGGGGACTGCTTATCCATCGTGTAGCGGGAGGTCACAAAAGCGATCACGCCGCCCAGCCGCACCTGATCCAGCGCCTTGGCAAAGAAGTAGTCATGAATGGAGAACCCCAGCTTGTCATAGGCCCGGTCAGATACCTTGTACTGTCCAAACGGCACATTGCCGATGGCAAGATCGTAGAAATCCCGCCGGTCCGTGGTTTCAAAACCGGCTACCGTAATATCCGCTTTGGGGTAGAGCTGCTTTGCGATGCGTCCGCTGATGGAATCCAGCTCCACACCGTACAGACGGGAGCCGGACATTTCCTCCGGCAGCATACCGAAGAAATTGCCGACGCCGCAGGCCGGTTCCAGAATATTGCCAGCGGTAAAACCCATGTTGCCGACAGCTTCATAAATGGCGCGGATGACCGTGGGGCTGGTGTAGTGGGCGTTCAGGGTAGACGCTCTGGCTGAGGCGTATTCCTCCGGGGTCAGAAGCGTAAGAAGCTCCTGGTACTCATTGGCCCAACCCGGCTTGCTTTCATCAAAGGCATCGGCAAGGCCACCCCAGCCCACATACCGGGACAAGACCTCCTGCTCGGCAGGGGTGGCGCTGCGTCCTTGTGCTTCAATTTCCTGCAGGGTACGGATAGCGTCTACATTCATACGGAACTTCGCTTTTGAGCCTCCCTCACCCAGATGATCGTCGGTGATGCGGAAGTTCTCTGCTGGAACCTGGTTTGGTGGGTCATGCTCAGGTTCCTCTACATGAAGCCGCTCAATGACCACATCATAGGGTAGGCCATTCTTGTCTCCCGGATAAACCGTAACAGTTTCAGAGGAAAATTCCGGCCTTTCATCTTTTGCCGGTTCCGGTGCAAACAATCCGGCGTTGCGCTCGTCCTGACGCAACCGTTCCTCAAAGAGTTCCCGATTGATGGTTTCATGGCTCCAGGAATAGGGGCCGGTGTCAATGCGGACATCCATATCCCCGATGTAACCGATGGTGCCGGAGATCTCCCTGTCTGTGAAAGGCAGCTTGACGGTATCGCTCACCTTATAGGTCGGAACACCCTCCAAATGGGCGGGTTCCGGGAGCTTTGTTTCAGGAGAAAGGCCGTCAAGTCCCTGCTGATACAGGGTGCGGAGCAGCCGCGCAGTCTCATCCCAGGAGATGCCCAGCTTGGTATCGTATTTGTCCTGTATTTCCACCTCCATGCCGGTGGTGGAGGTGGAAAAGTCAGCCGTGTCGCCGGTGGCAAGCTCCATTGTCTCAGTCCGGCCCGCAAAAGTTTCGGAAAGCCTCTGAGAAATACGCTTATTGCCCTCACCGGAGCGCAGCCAGCCGGAAATATAGGCTTTATCCCGGTCTGTGAACAGACCGGAGGTCAGTACCTCCCGCAAATCATCGTTTGCTTTGGACAAGTCCGCAGAGAGAAATTCTGTGATGGAGCCGTTTCGGAGGTCTTTCTGCAAAAGCTGCTCAAACCGTTCCTTGCTTTCTGCCCGGAAAATGGGGATAGAGAGTGCCGGGTCACGGAGCTGCACATCAAACAGACCAATGCTGGTAATCTCAAATGCGGTATCGTCCAGATAGACAGTATCGCCCACATGGTAGGGCGGGGCTTGCTGGTTACGGTCTGCCGTGTCTGGAAGTGCATCCTGAATCTGCTGCCATTCCTCATCGGATACGGTTATATCAACCTCATGGGTGGTTTCGCCGTCCCCAATAGTAATGGTATCGCCCTGGCGGATGATGGGCTGGCCGGACAGATCGGGAGCCTGGGCCTGTTCTTCCTGGGCAATGCGCCCCGCATCGGCAGTCACTTGCCGGATAAACGGGTCCTGCTCCAGCTTTTCGGCGTCAACTACCTGACCGCCAACAATACCACGCTGTTCCAGGGCCTCCCGGATAGCAATAGGGTCAATATCATCAAAGCGGTCCTGTTCTTCTTCTGTGAAAAAACGATCCTCCTTGATGAGCTGGGCAATCCGGCGCTGTACCTTTGCCCACGGCAAATCCGTGGCAGCAGCCGGAACCGGAAAAGCCGGAAGATCATCGCCATACTCCTGCTTCAGCCATGCCGCCGTACCCTTATCTCGGGCATGATCTTTCATATAACGGACAACGGCCTGCTTGCTCCTGATATCGCCATTCCATTCCTGGAGTGCTGCATCAATAGCGGCCTGGGTATCCATGGGCCGCGCCGGTTTTGCAGGCTCCGGTTGGGGCATAGAAAAAGCGGAGGGCTGTCGGCTCTCCGCTTGCTGGATATTCTGGATTTGCTCCTGCTCAGACAGGAACAGGTTTAATGTCAGTTGTTGATAAGCTCCGTCAGGATAATCTCCTCCGCCTGGGCCTTGCAGTTGTTCATCAGGCCCGCCCAGCGCATCGGGTCGCTGGATTTCAGGCTCTCCGTTGCTCCTGCCGCTTTCGCCAGTCCGGGCATTAGCAGTTCCAGACGGCTGTTCGCTGCCTCGTCGATCTCCTGCAGGTGCGCTGTCAGCTTCCCGGTCAGAAGAAGGTTGTTGTAAAGCACCGTCCGATGTTCCTTCAGATAGGTTTTCCGCATCCTGCCGTACTTGCCCAGGGGCTTCAGCTCGGCCTGTTCCTCCAAGATCAGGGCGGGAATCTGATAATCCCCGTTCTGGATATAATGCAGTTCGTTCATTTGCCTGTCTCCTTTCATATTCGTAGTGCTTGATGGTTGCGCCAATCTGCCGCAGCACTTCCTGGCTGGACTGGCTGACCGCCGTACCCAAAGCTGTAACCACGGCGGGGGTATTGAAATCGAAAATACTCAGGAAATCCTCATGCTCGAAGTAGGCTTCCGGCTCCAACCCGCAGCGGGACATCAGTGCGTAAGTGATACTGACGGTGGCGGCGCTTCGGAAGGCTACTCCGATGTTGAAATCATCATATTCCTCCAGAAAGGAACCGTCAACGATGTGGAAAATGTCGCGCTGGTTATCTGTCCAGTATTCATCGGCAAGTTGGGCAGCCACCTTTTCCAGTTGGTCGGCAAGGCCATGTTCTGCGGGAATATCATAGGCTTTTTCCAAAGCCTCCGTCACCGGGGCTTCATGTTCCGGGCGGTACTGCCAGAGATAAAGTTGACGGGCGTTTTCACGCCCGCCGGTATCGGAAACATCAAACACATAGCGCAGTTTCGGTCGGTCGCCGCTGTCATCCAAGAGAGCAATTCCCTTGGAACCACGCCGCACATAACGGCCCATCGTGTTATTCCAGAGGTCATATTCCGCACAGGCGGTAGCATCGGGCCGCTGGGCGAAAATCATCATCTGCTCCGGGAACGGATACTTATAAAGCCGGGCTGCGGCGGTAAGAAAGGCCGTCCACCGCTGGTAGCTGCCGGTCAGCCCGGCGGCCACCTGTTCGGCCATCTGTGTGTAGCTTTGCAGTTTACTCGGCATAAAGCAAATCTCCTTTCTTCAATTATGGAATTAAAAAAAGCGACCCAAAGGTCGCTCATAAAATATGCTGTTTTGTTTTACACACCTTCCAATCTGGGAAATAACCGGACTAACCTTCATCATGCAAAACACAATAAAAGAGAGAACCGTTAAAACGTCTGCTACCATAGGCAACACCTCCACTATTTCAAGCACAATTAACCCCCAAACAGTCCGTAGACCCATGCACTTTAAGTTTCGGATTTCCCAGGGAAGGTGGCGGGGCAAAATTATTGTAGCAAATTACTCTGCTTTTTTCAACAACCTTTCCAGATAGCTAAGCGTATAAAACTGTCCAGTCAAAAGGTTGGGGTTTTAGGTAATCGTGCAATTAAGTCCTCCTCTGAAAAAGATTGTATTAGAATAAACAGGGATAGCGTATTGATTTTCCCGCCTTTAAGGTGCAGTGTATGGGAACGACGTATTATGTCGTTTTCACGCAGACTCTCAACAATCTGTATTAGCTTTTCGGAAAAATTCTCTGCAGCAGGGTATAAACTAAAAAATGTAATTCCACTACTATTTTCAGGGAAACATTTTGCTTTTCCAATTTCAGTGTTGATAAAATAGCAGTTTTGAAAGGTTGCATTTTTAAATATAGTATTATCCAGCACGGTAGCATTAAAAATTGCATCTTCAAAATGAGCGTTACAAAAATTGCTGCCGCGAAGATTTGTCCCTACAAACTCCGTTCCAACAAAGCTGGCACCGGAAAAATTGCAGTATTTCATTTTGGCACCACGTAGCGATACATAGTTGAAATTTGTATCACAGAAATTTGTGTGATAGGAATTGCACTTCTCAAAATCCTTGTACATGAAATTGCTGCCGCGTCTATCTTCGTTATTATAGCTAAATACTTTCCTATTTTTACCCTCAAGAGACATTTGGATATCCCTCCTTTTTCTCTGCATTATATCACACAACTTTCATCCGGTAAATTACATTTCCGGGTACAGCTCTAGTGCCGCATAGTCCGCATCCGTCATGGCAGAGAGCTTTTCCAGCGCGGAATCGGTGATAGCCGTCAGCTCCGTTTCGTCCGGTTCCAGGTATACCCGCATCTCCTTTAAGGCGTCCATCAGGCCCTTTCGCGTACCGGTGTTGTAAATGCACATCAGATTGATCTCGTCAAAAGTAAAGTTTCCCATATCAAATCTCCCTTTCCGCGCTCTTTTTGGGCGCTGTCTTTTTGTGATCCTGTTTCGGCTGGCTGTGAAGCTGCTCCATCACGGATTTTTTCTTTTCCCGTTCCTCCCGGTGGACAGCCTCGGCCAAATCCATCAGTGAAATAGGCTGCTCGGAATGGGCCTGTTGTTCCAGCTCGGCCACGGTCTGCCGGGGGCCGTTATTGATGATACCATCAATCATGCCGTAATCGTCCTCCACAGACATCTCGGCATTTTTTAGCGGATTATCTGGGGACAGAAAGTCGGGAAGCTCCTGAAATCCAACGCTGTCGCAGTAGTGACAAGATACCACGCCGTTTTGCTTGACGGCAACGATGTCGCTGACGCTGAGAGAGGGGCTGTGATAGTCTGCCGGATGATGGAGATTGAATGTCTCATAAAGCATTTCCAGCTTTTGTTCGGTGGTTCCTTTTTCCGTAAGTTGTCCGGAATAGATCAGATCGTAATTACCGCGCTCAATGGCCAATCCGTGAGATTGCATCCAGTCCATATTCATAAAGCGCACATTGTTCGGGTCCTCACGGCTCACCTGATAAATGGCGAAACAATCTCTCGCGTGGGCCAGGAACGCGGCTTCCCGCTCTTCTTGATGCTGCTGGCGCTCCATGATTTTTTCATGGAACATGGGGCTTTGCTCCCATTCCTCGCGTGAAATGCCAAAAACGGTGCCGGGAGCCTAGGTTTCAAATTCCTCCTGGTCAAAGAGCATTTCTGCGTTGCCCCCGCTCACTATGGCATAGACAGTCAAATCCATATCGTACAGCTCCAAGGCCCGTTCTTTAGAGAGGGGAAGCATATCGCCGTCCATGTAGCCGCAGGCTTCCAGATCGACCGCTTGCAGGGCTTCATCCGGCATGGGATATTCGTCCAGCGCCTGCTCCGGTGCATCCGGCAGCATGGAGGCAGGCGGCACCTGGTTTTCCAGGGAGGGTGTTTCCTGCTCAACGGGAGCTTCAACTGTCTGGACGGAAACATCCTGCACATGATCATCCTCCCACTGTGCCACCTCGCTTTGCACCTGCTGGCTGGTAGGCTGCAGATCGGTTGCCTCCGCTGTCAGGTCAATGCCACGTTCCTTGCAAATCTCCGCAAAATGGCGGTCAATGTCCGTAATCAGGCCGTTGGCCGTCTTGTTGATAGTTTCCAGACTGGCCCGGAGTTCCGGCAGCTCCTTGCCCTTGCTCCAGGAGGCAATATAGCCAAAGCTGTTCTCGCCGGTCTGGATGCCATAATACTGACAGACAGCGTAGGAGACACTTTCGGCCTCCACTTCCTCGGTATTCCGGCTTTTGATTGCAGCCTGTACCGCCGAGGAATCTTCCTCAACTTCAAGCTGCCATTCAAACCGGTTTTCGTCCACATACCGCCAACCGGCGTCAGCCGCAAAAGCCTCCGCAGCTGCTTCGGTTTCAAAGCCTTGGCTGTAATCGTGCCGGGTGCCGCCGTCACTCACCATAACCACTTTCCATGATGGAACTGCTTCTGTCGTTTCTGGGTTGTGGAGCTTCGCGTGGGTGATCTCATGGATTGCCGCTGAGATTGTCTGAACCTCGCTCATACCTGTGCGGATGGCAATGCGTTGGTTTTCCGTATCAAAAAAGCCGTCCATATGGGAAGCCATCGGCTCCAATTTCATCGGAACCGGGGAGGAACGGCGAAGGGCCTCCATGAAAAGCTCATAGTGCTTCACATTTCCGGTCAGGTCGCTGGCAAGCTGGGGCAGCGGCTTACCCTCGGTCTGGCTCACATCGAATACGGATACCACCTTGAACATGGGTATCTGGACTTCTTTTTCCTCCATAATGGCCTGTCCGTCCTTATCCAAGATCGGAGCCTTGGTGTCGGGATCGCGCTTGATTTCCTCCACCTTTTTCTTATAGGGCGTGGGCGCAATAATCTTGATACCCTTTTCACCACGTTTCACATGGCGGCCAAACTGATCGCGCCACTTGTTGAAACCGGCAACCTGGGTGGCGTCCGGTTTTTGCATATGAATGAGCATTACGTTGTTGACGGAGTAATGGTGGAACCGGGACATGACGCGGAGGTACTGCATATATTTGTCGCTCTGAAACAGGTCTTTGATGCCCTGCTCAATGCCTTCGGTGATTTCCCGCAATCGTTCTCTGTTGGTCTGCTTCTGATCTGCCATGATTTACAACTCCTTTCCTGGCCGAAAACAGGGATACAGTCCCAAATGAAAAAGCGCCCCGGCGCAGGATAGAGGTTCCTGTACCGGGGCGCGGCTCTTATAAAGTTTCGGAGCTTGCGCCCCTGATCGGGGGCTTCAGGCCCGCCAATTTTGCACGCTCTTTGGCGGCGGCGCGACGTTCTTCGCTGTACGGCTCCCGGACCAGCACACAGCCCTTGGGGACAACATAGCGGTTCGGGCCGTCCGGCTGGATCTGCTGCGGATATTTCTCAGACAGCCGGGCCAGCTTCTCCAGTAGCTTGGGGTCATGGGTGTAAACGCTGGCGGTCAGCTCGGCCTGATTGTAGAGGATAATGGTTTCCTGCTCGTATTTGGACAGCTTCATAGGCAGTTACCTCCGCTTCGAACTGGCTGCGTCAAACTCCAGCTTGAACCCCACATATTTACCGCCGGTATCGTCCAGAACCACTGTGGCATCGTAGGTCTTTCCGGTCTTTTCGGAGTAACAGCCGGTGAGCCTTGCCCGCCCGGTGGACAGCAGCTCCGTCACCAACGCCTTGGTCGGCTTCTTTCTCTTGGCCGTGAAAAACTTGTTTTCTTTCCAGATGGCGAAGCCGCAGTCTCGATTTTCACAAACGAATCCCTTGCTGATCTCCACCACGGAGGCCCCGCAGCGGGGGCATTTACCCAAGCTCTCTTTATCGCTGGGAAACAGTGTGGAAGCGTCTTTCACTGCCTCATAGCGGCCGGTTAATTCTGTGAGCATAGCAGCGATCTCGGAAAGAAACGCCTCAGGCTCCGAACCGCCGCGCTCGATCTCTTTCAGGCGATGCTCCCACTCAGCAGTCATGGAGGGTAACTGTATCTGGTCCGGCAGTACCGTGATCAGGGCCACGCCCTTATGGGTAGGCATCAGATGGGTAGCCTTTTTGACCTTTTTTCGCTCTACAAAGCCCACCTTGATGAGCTTTTCCAGAATCCCGGCACGGGTGGCCGGGGTTCCCAGTCCTTTTCGCTCCGCATCCTCCGGCATTTCTCCGGCACCGGCAGTCTCCATCGCAGAGAGCAGTGTGTCCTCCGTAAAATGGGCCGGCGGAGAAGTCTTTCCCTCCTTCACGGCGGCAGTTACCACAGAGAGGATGTCGCCTTCAGAAAGAACCGGCAAAGCCCTAGCCTCCTTTTCCGGCTCCGGCTTGTTTTTCAGAGTGTCTTTGTAACGCCCATCCAGCTCCCGCCATCCGGGATTTAAGGTGGCCCGGCCTCTGGCCTTGAACTCCTGACCGGCACACTCTGCCACAACAGAAGTTTCTGCATAGGCATGGGGCTGGCCCACAGCACACAGCAGCCGGGCAGAAATGAGCTGTAAAAGGGCCAGCTCCCCGGCAGGCAGGGCCGAGAGGTCCGTTTCTCGAATACTCTGTGTGGGAATGATTGCGTGATGGTCGCTGACCTTGGAATCGTCAATGACTTGAGCGGGATTACAGCGAATGGTCAGCTTCTCCGCAAACGGCATGGCTTTGGCGGTGGTATTGACCAGCTGCGGCAGGCTTCCGGCCATGTCTGAAGTCAGATATCGGCTGTCGGTACGAGGGTAGGTTGCCAGTTTCTTTTCATAGAGGCTCTGCAAATAGTCCAGCGTCTGCTGTGCGGTGAATCCCAACAGCCGGTTGGCCTCTCGCTGGAGGGTTGTCAAATCATAGAGGGCAGGCGGTTTTTCTCCCTTTTCTTTGCGCTCCACGGATTTGACCGTGGCATGAGCTGCCGTGAGGCAAGCCGCTTGAAGGGCCTCCGCCTGGGTCTTGTCCGTGATCCGTTCCGATGCAACCGTAAAATCAGGGAACGCCACTGTCACTGTATAAAACGGGGTCGGCTTGAAAGCGTCAATGGCCGCTTCCCGCTGGACGATCAGTGCAAGGGTCGGGGTCATCACTCGTCCAATGTTCAGGGTGCGGTGATACAGGATGGAAAAGAGCCGGGTGGCATTGATACCCACCAGCCAGTCTGCCTGCGCCCGACACAGTGCCGCCTCATAAAGCCGGTCATAGTCCGCCGAGGGTTTCAAGTGGGCAAAACCGTCCCGAATGGCACTATCCTCCATTGAAGAAATCCAGAGACGTTCCACCGGCTTTTTACAATTTGCCTGTTCATAGACCAGCCGGAAGATCAGCTCACCTTCGCGCCCGGCATCAGTGGCGCACACCAGAGAGGCCACATCCGGCCGTTCCATGAGCTTTTTCAGGGTATCAAACTGTTTTCTGCTGTCCGGGAGAATGGTGTAGGCCCAATGCTCCGGCAGAATCGGCAGGTCGGCCAGCGCCCATTTTGCGTAGTTTTCTCCGTAGGAGGAGGCGTCGGCCAATTCTACCAGATGGCCCACGCACCAGGAGACAAGAAAACCGCTGCCCTCCAGATAGCCGTCCTTCCGGCTATTCGCGCCGAGAACCGCAGCGATGGATTTTGCCACAGAGGGCTTTTCCGCAATGACCAGCTTCATTTCGTGGTTCCTCCTTCCTTGGGTTTGGGCTTGATGATAAGGTCACGATGACACAGGCCGAAACAAGCCCGTCCATAGCTGGAACAGCCATAGCAGCGGTGGTTTTTCGGCAGCGCCGAAGGACAGGTTTCCCGCCCGCCCATCGGCTTCTGCTGCATCATGCGTTCAAAGGGACTGTTGGTGAAGTAGGTCATTTATCCTCACTTCCCGCGCCGTCCTCCTCATCATCGTCCAGTTCATCCTCCGGCACTTCCGCATCTTCCTCGTCGTCCTCGTCCTCAAAGTCATAATCATCCAGATCAGGAGAAGTCTTGGTTTTCGGCTTATTTTTGATGAACTTGATGTAGGCAAAGGCACCGCCGCCACCCAGGGCTGCAATCAGCAGCAATACCAGCAGACCGGCAGCCGAATTGCTCTTTTCCGGTTCCGGCTCCGATTCCGTAGTGGGTTCCGGCTCCGGTTCAGCAGGCTTAGTTTCCTTACCGGCGCACTCGGTCATATTGGTGGCACAGACGGGGCAGCTCGTATTGACTGCGCCTGCCGCGCATTTTTCTGAACAGGTGCAGACCACGGGCGCTGTTTCTTCTTCCTTGGCCAGCGCCGTCAGATCGTCCGTATCCACCGGATTCAGGAAGTAGGTCTTGAACTGTTCCTCGTCCTCATTTACCGGTGCATCATAGTCGATCACCAGATAGAAGATATTGCCGTCCCGGTCCTCAATGGTGATGAATTGCTTATTGGTGGCCTTGTCATAAAGCAGGTCACGGGTCACGATGTCCGTTTCCTCAGACAGCGGTTCGCCGGATTCCGGCTCCGACACAGTTTCAATGGGTTCCGTTTCCTCAAATTCCGGGCCGCCGCCCGCAAAGGCCGTGACAGAAAAGGCGCTCATGCAAAGAATACATACAGCCAGACAGGTCAGGAAGCGCAGCTTAGATTTCTTCATGGTCAGATTCCTCCATTTCTCCCCGCATGACAGCGGCGGGGTCGGTTTTCATAGTCTGGATCAGCGCGGCAAGCTGGGTAATATCCAGGCTGTGCGCGTGAATCAGCTCCAGAATGTCGTTGTTCTCCAGCTCTGTAATCTGCCGCTCAATTTCCCGGTTGCGGCTCTGAAGCTCGGAGATTTTGTTCTTGTTTTTATCCAGCTCACTGCGGAGCTTGTTGATCTTGACGTTCATGGTAAAATCCCTCCTTTACGGCAAACGGCCAAAGGTGTAAAAGTGTTGCTGCCAGTACGATGTATTGATGCTGGCGTAAGAGATGGGATTTCCGCAGTGGATCATCATCCCATCGCCCACATAAATACCCACATGACTGACACCCGGCGTATCATAGGTTCCCTTGAAGAAAATCAGATCGCCTGGGCGTGCGTTGGCGGAGGACACCGGGGTGCAGATGTCGCAAAGCCCCTGTGCGCCCAGCCTGCCCACATCCCAGCCGGAGTGGTTGATGACCCAGCTCACAAAACCGGAGCAGTCAAAGGACGTGCTGGGGTTGGAACCGCCCCACACATAGGGGTAGCCCAGGTATTTTTCTGCTTCCTTCAGCATGGCGGCAAAGACTTCATCTTCCAGCGCCTCCGGCGGCACATCGTAATCCAGATAGTCCTCTCTGGTGGAGGCATTGGGATTGCCTGCGAACAGGTCCGGCCGGTTGCCCAGGGTCGCCATATACACGGCATACATACTGACCTGTTCCTCGCCCATGATATAGACCGGCAGATGGGACAGGTCGAAGTTTTCCAGGGTTACATAGCAGATGTAATAGTCATAAGGGTCTTCTTCGCTGGTTTCTTCTCCGGTTTCCGGGTCCGTGGAGGTTTCGGTGCGGTAGCGGGTTTCCACCACCACATTCTCAGTGAGCGTGTACTGACGGTCAAAGAGCATGGCAAGCGTTCCCTGTACCTCAGAGAGCGTCCATTCTCCCTGATGGTAGGCAGTGAGAATGGAAATCAGAACATAGGGGTCGTGTTTGATCTCATCCAGGTCATAGTGATACTCGTCATATCCGCTGTGGAGACTCTCGTAGTGGTCAATCTCATACTGAAGATCAGCTTCCATCTGTGCATAGGCAGCTTCCGCGCCCAGCATATCCTCATCACGGGAGGGATAGGTGGAACCGGCGAGGCCGGACATTCCGCCCTCCAGCAGAACCGAACAGGAGGAAAGGCTGTTCAGGAAAAAACACAGAATGAGAAACAGCGCAATGGCGATGCCGAATCCGCGCCGGTGCCGCCAGACAAAGCTGCCTGCCTTTTTTGTCTCCTCGGCAGTCTTTTTGGCGGCCTTGGCTGTATTGTCCGCAGCCTTTGCCGCAGTACCGGCAGTCTGTCCGGTGCGCTTGGCGGCAGCATACTGCTTTTTGATAGCCTGTTTTTGCTGCCAGCGGGAAAGCGGGTTGCTGAAGCTGGCCGGATCGTCCTGCATGGTTTTCTGATACAAGGCATTGACATTGGCCTTTTCCAGCTTTTTCTCCGCCCTTGCCGCAGCCCGGTAGGGCCGCAGCTTTTGGGAGCGGTGGGCAGAAGCGGCCAGATGTGCGCCGCCCTCGGCAGTTTCCTCCAGACGGTGGGCGCTTTCCACGCCCACATTGTCCTCCTCGGTCTCTCCGATTTTTCGGTGCATCTGAACGGCAATCGCCTGACCGGGAGCCGTTGTGACAGCATGGGCCAGTTTGGAGGCCGGTGCAGGCTGATCCACTTCCTCAAAACGAAGGCGCACCGTTTTCTTCCCGGTGGCCGGGTCAACAGTGCGCTTTTTGACTTTCTTCTTTTTCTTGGGAATTTTGGCCCGCGCCTCCTCCGCTTTGTCAGCGGCCTTATCTGCCTTGCGGATATGTTCTTTCAGCCGGGAATCCTCGCGCTCGGCGTTGGTGAACTGGAGGCGGGGATTGTTCTGCTTACTCAAACCACTCACCGTCTGCGATTTCTTCCAGCATGGACTCCAGCTCACCATAGATGGCCAGATCGCCGGGAACGCTGGACACATTCAGCATCAGCTCCGTCAGAAGGGAGCAGAGAATGAACAGTGCCTTTCCGTCAAAGTGATCCTTATCCCAATCCGGGACAAGCTGGGATTGCAGCTCGGCCAGACGCAGAATACCGGCCAGACCGCGCTCATTGAGCCTTGCGCCCACGCGCTGGGCCTGAACAAAGGTGGACAGAGCCAGTGTGGTATCTGCCAGCACCGACACTTTTTTCTTTGCCAGTGCGTCCTGTTTGAAGATAGAAGTATCCATAAATTTACGCCTCCTTTTTGATTTCATTGGGTTTGGTGGTCATTACGGCGTACAGCTCGGTATCCTTCGGGAACCGGTCAATGAACGGCAGAATGACATTTCCGTAAAACAAAAGCCCCTCGCCCTCGCCGGAATGGGTCACATAGGAGAGCTGATGGGGGCTGATGTTGAGCTGCTTGGCCAGAATCTGCCGGTCACCGCCAGCCTGGTTGAGCATATACACAAAGTCACTGTTCTCAAAGATGTTTTCCACCTCACGGGAAGAAAGCAGGTCCTTGACATTCTGGGTAATGCCGGTGGGAATACCGCCCCACTTTCTGAACCTCTTCCAAATCTCCACGCTGTATGCGGCAGTCTGTTCCTCTTTAAGCAGCAGATGGAACTCGTCCATATAGTATCGGGTGGACTTGCCAGCGGCGCGATTGGCGGTAACGCGGCCCCATACCTGATCCTGGACAATGAGCATCCCCAGCTTTTTGAGCTGCTTGCCCAGCTCCTTGATGTCGTAGCAGACGATGCGGTTGTTGACATCCACATTCGTGCGGTGGTTAAACACGTTGAGGGAGCCGGACACATAGATTTCCAATGCGGTGGCGATGTGGTGGGCTTCTTTCTCGTCCTGCTTCAAAAGGGCCTCATACAGATCACCCAGAATAGGAATGTTCTCCGAGCAGGGATCATTGAGGTACGGCTGATAGATCAGGCGCACACAGCGGTCAATGACGGTCTTTTCCACAGGCTGCAATCCGTCCCGGCTACCCACCACCAGCTCACACAGGGACAAAATAAAATCCGCTTTCAGAGAAAGCGGGTTTTCATCGTCAGAATAGTTTAAGTTGATGTCCATGGGGTTGATGTAGTCGGAGCTGGTCGGAGAAATACGAATTACCTGACCGCCCAGCCGCTGTACCAGCGGGAAGTATTCTCCCTCCGGGTCGCAGATGGCAATATCGTCCCCGGTGATGAGGAACGCATTGGTGATCTCGCGCTTGGCGGAGAAGGACTTGCCGCTGCCCGGCGTACCGAGAATCAGGCCGTTAGGATTTTTGAGCTTTTTTCGGTCCACCATGATGAGGTTGCTGGACAGGGCGTTCAGGCCGTAATACAGAGCCTCGCCGCCGGATTGAAACAGCTCCTGGGTGGTAAACGGGATAAAGATTGCGGTGCTGGAGGTGGTAAGACTGCGTTGAATCTCCACCTGATTGAAGCCCAGCGGCAGGCTGCTCATCAGACCCTCCTCCTGCAGGTAGTCCAGACGCACAAGCTGACAGTTGTACTTCTGCGCGATGCTGGATGCCTGGAACACGTTGTTGTCAAGCTGCTGCTTGGTGTCGGCGGTGTTCACCAGCAGAAACGTCATCAGGAACATTCGCTCGTTGCGGCTTTGCAGCTCCTTCAGAAGATTTTTAGCCTCGGTGCCGTAGGTGGCAAGGTCGGAGGGAATGATGTCCATATCGTATCCGGCCCGAACCGCTTTTTTCTGCTCCTCGATCTTCATCTTGTCCAGATCGGTGATCTTGCGCTTGACTGTCTTGATGGCAGCTACCTGGTCCACAGACTGAATGTGCATCGTGGCGATCAGACTGCTCTCCATATCCAGAAAGTCTGCCAGCATCCGGTCATTCAGTTCCGGAGCCAGGATTTGCAGGAAGGATACCGCACCGAACTTCTTGCCCATACGGAAGGTGCGCCCCTCTTTGAACTCGAAGGAGGACGGCGCGATAAAGTCCTTGGTGGACAGCCCGCTGGGTGCCAGCCAATCCCAGGAGAACTGAAACCGGCTCTGATCGTCCATGTGGAAGATGTCGTGCATCAGGCGCAGGCGTTCCAGTCCGTTTAAGACGGCAGCGGATACACCCAGCCGCTTGAAGTTGTTGAGAATATCGTTTTCGATGCGCTCCAGCCGGGGCTTTGCTGTCTTGATGCTGTCCGCCTCGATACCAAAGGTCAGGAATTTGGTCTTGGTCAGGCCGTTGTTGCCCTTGGCAAGCTGGTTCTGGAGCATTTCAGCGTACTCGGCCCGGATGCTGTCAAAAGCATCATTCTGGGGCGGGATAAAAATACTCTGTTCAAAGCTCTCCATGCTGGCGGTCAGGTTCAGGAATGAAAACTGGAACCGGATGGAGCTGTCAAAGTAGTTGAGAAAATCACACCAGGCATCAAAAATGGCGCTCTTGTCCTCGTTCTGCGAAAGCTGATAGTTGATGTCCTGAAACTGGATGGTCTTGGTGTAGAAATTGCCGGTCACGCGGCATACACCGTCCGGCCACATCCGCTCATAGGGAATTGACTGCTGGGCCGACTGCTGTTTCTTATCCGTCCGCTTCGCCCGTTCGATGGCGGCGGCGATCTCCCGGCGCTCGGCGCGGGTCAGCTTTCTTTTTGGTGTCGTTTTTGCAGACAATGCGTTGTACCTCCTTGTCCAAATGATACTGCCGGTCTAACACGGCATAGTAATTGTCGGTCTGATAAGGCCGGTGCTTGGGGCGGACAAACCGCACCTGCACATAGTTGTGAATGACTTTTTCAAAGGGCTGTCCGTTCTTTTCATACATGGCGAACAGAAAGAACGGCAGCATCACAAGCACCATACACAGCGAGGCGGTGCTGGTGCTGATATAAGATTTGAGCAGGAAAAACAGCGGCACTCCGACCAGTGCGCCGCTGCCGAAACAGATGAGCTGCCTCTTGGTGAGGTTGAACATCACTTTGGTTTTTACCTTGCTCAAATCCTTTGGCACGTTAACATAGGCCATAAAGGAAAGCCTCCTTTCATGGGTTAGTGGGCATTGAACACGCTCTTGGCAAGGCTGCCGGTCTTAAAGAGAGTGAAGCACAGCAACACCGTATAGCCCATGCAGGTCCAGATTGCCGCGCTGGTGTCGCTCTCCAGTGCGATGTTCTGTACCAGAACGGCATAGATGCCCACGCAGATAATGATGAGAAATGCCTGAAAGCCCAGGGCAAACAGCGAACGTAGATAATTCTGGCCCATCTGTCCCCATTCCCGGTTGAGCATGGTCGCCATCGGGATCGGGGCCACGGAAGTCACCAGTAGGGTAAGAACCCGGCGCCTTGCCATATCACTATGACAGGTTTCCGAGAACTC
>OIWU01000796.1_pt1 | contig 35959 bp, 38 predicted proteins | sample 1587711 | NCBI WGS metagenome assembly OIWU01 (sample SAMEA3888909, study PRJEB22519) | human gut metagenome | biome: human gut; feature: human-associated habitat; material: faeces | place: Denmark | collected 2010 | reverse complement strand
AGACGGGCTACCTCACGATCGCGGACTACTCCTACGGGCTCTACACGCTCCGCGTGCCGGACGAGGAGGTGCGGCAGGATCTCGCCGCGCTCCTTGCGGGGGCCTACGCGGGGAAGGACGCGCAGTGGTCGGCCTCGCTCGGCGTCAAGTTGCGCGCGAGCCAGTTCGATGCGTTCTTCGACGGACTCCGGTCCCTCTACGCACAGCTGCCCTATGGTTCGCACGAGGGTTTCGAGCGGAAGAACGAGTTCTCCTACACGCGGCCCCTCTGCATGCTGCTCGCCGCGCAGGGCTTTCGGTACGACCCCGAAGTCACGCAGACGGCAGGCCGCGGCGACCTCGTCGCGACGCATCCGTGCGGCGTCTACATTTTCGAGCTGAAGGTCGACGCGACGGCGGCGGACGCACTCGCCCAGATCCGCGAGAAGGGCTATGCCGAGCCATATCGCGCGCGCGGGCTGCCCATCATCGCCATCGGCCTCGCGTTCGACTCCAAGACGCGCCAGCTCGTCGACGCGGCCGTGGAGAGGATCCAGTAGGGCGTGCGCATCCGAGACGCGGACACACTGAACCGGCTGGACGTCATCGCGGTCAACGACGGGTCGAAAGACTGCACGAGCGAGATGGCGCACGGATTCGAGGTGAAGTGTCTGGGCGTCTCCGCGTCATCGGCAAGGCGAACGGGAACTGCGGCAGTTACATCAACGCGGCGTGGCCGACGGCGGACATGGTAATAAACGACTGGATTGTGATGGTGCGGCAATCTGCGGCGTGGCTCTCGGTTGAATTTGAATTGTATCTGGTCAAGGGATTCTAGCGGCTCAAGGCGGCGGAGCAGGCACAATTGGAATGGTCGGCCAAGCGCGAGCTGGCGAAAATCAATTATCGCATCCACACGGACGCGATTCAGCAGCACCTTCATCCCTGCGGTGGTTACGCGCGCCCAGATGAGCATCATCTACGCGAACGAGGCGGACGTGCTGAACGTTGCGCTTTTCGGGCAGACGCATCAGCAATGGCAACTCGCGCATCCAGGCCTCAAAGGCAACCAGCGAGACTATGTCGACATCAATCACCTGATCTGCATGTCGAACATGGAAAACCTCAACGCCGTGATGATCCAAGATGGCATGCCTCAGCCTGAACGACTGAGGCGGCTCAACGAAATCGCCATCCATCAGATGCGCGTCCTCTCGTCGGGTGGCGGAAGGAACTTGTTGCGGTAACTTTACTATGTGTCTACGAACGTGGAGAATTCGGATGAAGGGGCTGGGCGTCTCGCAGACTGAACTCGTAACTGGAGCGTGAAAGAGGATGGCGAGTGCGGCAATGGCAACGCAGAAAATCGAGGAAAACGAGGCATTCGTCCCGTTGATTTCGACATCATTGCCAATGACTTTGGATTGCGTTAGCGACATTCGTGAGATCATAAGCCGCGCTCGGCAAAATGTGGTGCGACAAGTGAATCTCCCAATGACGCTGGCCTATTGGCTTATCGGGCGGCGGATCGTTGTAGAAGGGCAAAAGGGAAAGTGCGCGGCATATGGCGAGCTTCTTCTTCAGCGCCTATCACGCGAATTGACTGCCGATTTTGGCAAAGGGTTTGCCGCCCCCAAGCTTCGCAATTGTCGATTGTTTTATCAAACCTACTCAAGTGAATAAGCAATTCGATACGCACTGCGTATCAAATTGAGCAGGACGCATCATCGCGTGATTATGTGGGTTGGCGATCCAAAGGCATGTGAATTCTATTTGCGAGTCCGACAATTGAGATATTGCTTGGCACGGAGGTTGACGAGGCAGGTGTCAAGTAGTCGATTATGGCGGAATGCAAGCAGATGTTCGCAGCAAAGCTCTTGCTATACATGCCAACCAAGAAAGATTCGCAGTTTGAAATTGAGTGTGTGCGAACACGGACATCGGTTACAAATAAGGCAGTTTTCCCATGAACACACCGACGAGCGGAACGTTCAGATGTCGGTTACTCGATTGAGGCCATAGATGTTCATCTTGCGACACCATTGTGCCAAATAAAACGATTATGGAAGAGATTTTTGAGAAACTGAAGAAGCGTGTCATACCTAACAATGGGCTGATTTGGCATTATACCGCAATGCCGGTTCTTGAGAATTTCCTGCGTGGAACGGTAGCCTTGACACATTTCCGCTTCTTGAATGATAGTAAAGACCTTGAGTATGGACTGGATTTGTTGAGATCTCTGGCATCTAGCTCTGACAATGAACTCTTGAAGATGGCTGTATTGGAAAATAAATATTCAGACGCATTGATAAAGGAGGATAGTTATTTGTTTTGTCTCTCACGGGCTTCGGATAGCCTTTATCAATGGCGTTCTTATTCTACTACAGGAGGTGTCGCCATAGGATTCCATCGAAATGATCTGTATAATGCGCTTTTTGATGCGGTTGTTGGCGATGCTGAAATTAGTGCTATTCATCCAATGTTCGACTTGTTGAAATGTCAATATGATGATAAGCTCGCGGAGAGATTCATTCACAAACTGGCAATACGAGTCGCACCCGAGGATACAAAACACCCTGAAGGATTCTTGCAAGCATTCAAATGTAAATGCACGGCATTTTCACTTTTTGTTAATGCACTCGTGAAGATTATGTTGACACAGAAGAATTCGACTTTTGCCGAGGAGAAAGAGGAGCGATTCTTATTGAGCGGGCAGTTGCGCCGCCGTGTTGAGATTTTAGGCGGTAAGCCGAGGATCGTTCTTCATTCTCCTGCGGTGGCAACTTCAATTGGCGAAGTTAAGCTATCGCCGCATGGCGATGTGATGCACAATAAATTGATGGTCGAGATGCTTCGCGATAAGTATAAGCTCTCGTTTGACATCACAGAAAGTCAATCATCATTCACTGGAATGTAAATGCCATGAAAGTCTGTCCACAGGTACAATTTCCCTGCAATTTTCACAATGGGATCAACCTCCACGGATTCTTGGCGATATGATACAATATGTGAATTGCCGTAATGGATTAGAGATGAAACAAATTTTCGTTAGCAGTGTACAAAAGGAATTCGCACGGGAACGCTTGGCGATTAAGCGGATGGTTGAGACCGATCCGATCATCAAGCCTCATTTCAGGGCGTTTGTCTTCGAGGAAGATGCGCCGGCTGCGGATAAGACAACGCAACAAGTGTTCTTGGATGAGATTGCAAGGAGTGATGTCTACCTCGTCCTTATCGGCGACGAATACGGGTATTGCGAGGATGGCGGGCTGTCCCCAACAGAGGTTGAGTTTGATAAGGCACATGAACTTGGTCTGGTAAAATTGGTGATGGTTCGTGGAAAGGACAACTCGAAGCGAGAATTAAGGGAATCTCAATTCCTTGACAAGATTTCACGTGGGAGAGTTCGTGTACGATATCAGAACAAGGATTCCGAGAATGTTTCTGATGATCTCCTTGATGAAATCAGGAATAGTATCAGAGATCTGATGATTGACGATGGGATTCTTTCAGAAGTGCCATATGAGGATCAGTCCCCCGATGACGTTGCTTGGGACGAAATTGATGCTGACAGAGTCAGATGGTTCGTCGATTCCGCAATGCGAAACCGCAAGGCGGAATATCGATCAGATATGTCTGTGGTAGACGTTTTAAGGGCGTTGCATCTTCTAAATCGGAAGACGCAGATGCCGACAAATGCGGCATTGTTGCTGTTCGGGAAGGACGCTCAAGATCGGTTCCCGTCGTCGGGCGTCAAGTGCGTTTGCTTTGATGGAACTGAGAAGAAGAAGCCGAGTTCGGACATAGCTTTATTGAATGGCGATTTGTTTAGTTTGGCGGATGCATCGTTGGCATTCGTGAAGCGGCATCTTCGGAATGGTGCCGGTGAGCATTTGGAAGGTGCTGTCGCTGCTGATGCTCTTGAGCTACCGAACAGCGTTATTGCCGAAGCCATAAATAATGCAATCACCCATCGGAACTATTCGAGTCGTGGAAGTGTTCAGGTTGAGGTATATCAGAATCGTGTCGAAGTTATCAATCCCGGTCGATTGCACCCTTCTCTTACGGTTGAAGATCTTTATCGAAAGCATGAATCCCTACCTCCAAATCTTCGCATAGCCCATGCGATGTATCAGTCAAAGTATATCGAAGCACTCGGAACTGGCATTACCGATTTGCTTTGGAATTGCAAGAAATGTGGATTGAAGAAGCCTCTTATTGAGGAGGAGTCGGGGAGATTCCGGATTGTCATTTGGAGGCCAGAACTTGGAAATAAACCAGAAATAATTGCCTCTAAGGTGATAGAATCTCTTAAAAGAAATCCGAAAACGACAATTAGGGCACTCTCTGAAGAGATTGGAACTGGAAATAAAGATATCAAAAAAACTCTTCAAAAATTACGTGACGCAGGACTATTAGTGCGTGAAGGTGCTAAAAGGAATGGCACATGGAGAGTCGTGGAATTATAGAAAATCTTAACCATTGAGAACGTATAGACCAGACAATGAAGATTGGTGCCAAGAAATGAAAGTTGTAATGATATAAGGGATTAGAGAATGAAAGATTGTATATTAGTTACGGTATCTGCATTATTATCTGGAGTGCTTGCTACATTTGCAACTTTGTGGTGGCAAACTAAGGCGGAATGTAAGCGTAGACGCTACGAAATCTTTGCAGGCTTGATGGGAAGACGCTTTGCGCTTCCAAGTGAAAGTTCTGTAAGCCTTATGAATATGATAGATGTTGTGTTTTATAAAGATGTCGATGTGAGAAATAAATATGCGGAATTTCATGCTTTGAACAATGAAGTCCATCCATCAAAATTGGATCAAAGTGAAGTCTGCCCGATTTGTCATAAATAGATGAGGATATTGATGATATAGTCAAGAAGGCTATGGATGTTGAAAGTATTTGCGCATGAAAGATGACGCAGGTTAATTCTATGCACGATATATGCGTGAAGTTGCGCACGAGGTGATGCGAGCCAAGAAAATGGTATAATATGCACATGAGTTCGAAGCATCAACAGAAAGCAAGTTTGGCAGAGAGGCATTACGCCAAGTCTGAGATGTGAGATCCGATTATGAAAAAGGCCCAGGAAATTGATGTTAAGGGAACGTCTGTCCGTATTGTGAAATTCGGAGTGGAGGATTATGTTTGCATAACGGATATGGCGAAATCGAAGTCTGACGATGCGCAGCAGACCAGCAGCAACTGGATGCGCAACCGTATGACGATTGAGTACCTTGGGCTGTGGGAGGAATTGTACAACCCGGATTTTAAACCCCTCGAATTCGAGGGGTTTAGAAAGGATGTCGGGCCGAATTCCTCTGCGCTGATGATCCAAGACGGCATACCACAGCCTGAGCGACTGAGGCGGCTCAACGAAATCGCCATCCATCAGATGCGTGTCCTCTCGTCGGGTGGCGGGAAGAACTTATTGCAGTAGTTTTCTATAGACTTGTGGGTGAAGAGAATATGGATATAACTTTTGATTTCTACGAGGTATTTCAGATCACGTCGACAACCCTCTCCCCCGAAACCGTTCGTCCTCGAAAGAATGGCCGGATAGTCGATGAGACGGTAATGGATGCTAAAATGAAGTGCTGATGGGTGAGAGAAATGAAATGGTATAACATGGGTTCGTATCTTGATGAATGGGGGATGGTTTTATGAAACTAGAATCAATTAGATTACACAATTTCCGATCATTCAAGGATGCGGAAATGCGGAGCATTCCGAATTTCTGCATTTTGGTTGGCGCGAACGGTGTTGGCAAGAGTACGATATTCGGGGCCTTTGATTTTTTGAAGAATCTGATGTCTTCAAATGTCAATAGTGCTTTGTCTCGAATAGGCGGAAATCGCGGTTTCCGTGAGGTGCGAAGCCGAAATGCCGAAGGCCCGATTGAGATAGAGATTAAGTTCCGTGCGGCGGCGAAAGCTCCGTTGGCGACCTATTTCCTGTAGATTGACGAACGCAATGGTCGGGCTTATGTCGCGCGGGAAATCTTGAAATACCGTCGTGGAAGTAAAGGTCAGCCTTGGCATTTTCTTGATTTTTCGGACGGAAAGGGGACGGCTATCACAAATGAGGAATCTGTTCTTTCAGACAAAAACTTCAAGGAACAGGATCTGAAACGTAGCGATCAGACGCTGAAGAGCAATGATATCTTGGCAATCAAGGGCCTCGCGCAGTTTAAGGATTTCCCCGTCGTACAGACTCTTGGTGATCTGATTGAAAATTGGCATGTCTCTGATTTTTACATCAACAAGGCGCGAGAGGAACAACTGACTGGATATGCCGAACACTTGAGCCGAGAAGGCGAGAATCTTTCGGTCGCCCGACGTTTGATCGAATTTTGAAGGCCCTAGGTGCGCGAGTGCCAGGTGTGACTGCCGTAGAACCGAAAATCACGGAAGAGGGGAAGATACTTTTGAAGTTTAGCGATGGTGCGTTCGAGGATCCGTTTCTTGCACGGTTCGTTTCTGATGGAACAATCAAGATGTTGGCTTATCTGGTGCTTCTGAACGATCCACACCCTCACCCGTTGCTCTGTGTTGAAGAACCGGAGAATCAGCTCTACCCAGATCTGTTGCCGGAGCTTGCAGAGGAGTTCCGCGTCTATGCCGACAAAGGTGGTCAGGTAATGGGCTCTACTCATTCACCGGATTTTCTAAACGCAGCCGAACTCGAAGAAGTCTTCGTACTGGTTAAGCGTAATGGTTATACGACCATTCGACGAGTTGCGGACGACGAACAGATTGCAGCGTATGTGAAAGAGGGCGATCTTTTGGGCTATCTGTGGAAACAGGGACTTTTCCCGGAGGCCATTGGGTGAGAACGCTCGTCGCATTCTTGGAGGAGCCGTCGGCGGCAGTTTTTTTGAAGACTGTCTTACTTCCGTTGTTGCCACCTGATTGGACGTTGAAATGTATATCTTTTGAGGGCAAGCAGGATTTGGAGAAGAATCTGGAACGGAAGTTGCGGGGATGGATAAACCCGGATTCATCGTTTATCGTCATGAGAGACCGCGATAGTGAGGACTGCCGTCTTGTCAAGAAACGGCTTGTGGACATCTGTCGCCGCGCGGAACGTCCTCAAACTATTGTGCGGATTGCCTGTGGAGAGCTTGAGAGTTTCTATTTAGGTGATCTGGATGCCGTCAGACAGGCGAAATTCAGAGATCCTGATCGACTCAATAATGCTGCTGATGAACTTAAGCGTCTTACGAGAGGAACTTATCAAAAGATTTCTGGATCGAGAATGATCGGCCCGTATTTGAAAACGGATGGTACAAATCGTTCGCACAGTTTTAACGTGTTGCTGGATGGCGTTCGGCGGTTGGTGTCGTCTTCATTCCAACAGACCGAAGACGTCGATAAAACGCATGGAAGCAATCATAAAATGGAGTGCGTACGATAATGAGTGTGCATCCTTGCGAGTGTTATCCTTCTGGAGCGGATTCTCGTTCGTTAAATCTCCTTGGAATTGCTCGTTTATTTGTTGTCAGAATATGGCCATATATTTGGCCTGTAGTTTGTGAACTGGTGCCTGCAGTGACAGGGTATCTCTCTACGCAAGAAGGACGCAGTGTCGTTTTCGGATGCCATGCGCATGGATTGTCTGAATATGCGGCATGTTTTTGGTGGGGTGGTTTGCTTGTTCTAATAGCTCTCATTGTACTGCGTAGCTTGATGACTAATCGAAAGTCAAAAAAATTGGGAGAACTTGAACGGGCTAATGAAAATTACAGAAAGATGCAGATGGATGTTGAACGATTGGTGCCATCCGCACTGAAGGGCATCCTAGAGAGTTTAATGGACGAGTTAAATCTCACTCCCTGTGCAAGGATATCTTTGTATATTGTTCAGAATACAACCTCAGGGTTAAGTTGTTTTTGCCAAGAAAGGTGTGCCAACAATCTAAAGTATGAAAGAAAATGTTGCCAATTACGGCCTTTAAGCAAGATGTCTGAAAAAATCTGGAATGAGGAATCCTTTCATATTACAAACTTGCCGGACCCCAAAAAGAGGCAGAGAGAATACGATGTTAAATGTAAGGATTTGTTTGGTATTTCATTGTCAGAGTTGAAGAAACTATCGTTCAGATTTCGCTCTTATGCAGGGTGTAGGATTGATTATAAGGGTCAACATTTAGGGTTCTTACTTGTCTCATCGGAAGCGACAGCTATTAGTGTTCGGTTGTCTGAAGCGGAAATACTCGGAATCTTAAGGTTATCGGCACAAAAACTCGGCGCTGTAATCGCGGCTTTCAAAGAGTATATGCCGTCGCCGACAATTACAGAAAGTCAAGAAGGGTTCTGAGATGATAACGGAAAACACGCAATCAGGTTTAAATGTCCTTATCGATGCTTTGATTCGGGCGGTATCCCCGATTTCAAATGCGATAGATCAAACGTTGTTGCTGTTGTTAATGTATTTGTGCGATTGGCATTGTTCAGTGAAATATGATTGCCGTTTTACAAATATTGTTTGGAAAGTTTCAAGGCGAGGGTTGTTAGAAGTTGGTATGGAGACTTATATTAGGACCCATGCAGATTTGTATGAGGTTGATGATCTTGCATGCCGTGTAAAAGTGAAATGCGCCAATCAGGTGCATCCAAATGAGGTTGAGATGTCGGTGATTGAGCGAGTTGCTCGATTATATAAAGAAAAACAGCGGGCAGGATTGGTGACGTTTGTTTTGTCGACTTATCCAATTTTGTCCGCCAGTTCCGAGGCTCTGGTTGAGATTGACCTGCTAGATATGGCTCGTAGTTATCGGGCATTAAGAAACTCCATTTGAATTGATAATCAGACGAGAAAAGCTACCGTGATTTGTACATGTTAAGCATGTCCCCCAACAAACGCATATTCCTGAACATCGTAGCTACCTACGGGCGGTCGCTGTTTGCGCTCGTCTGCGGGCTGTTTACAAGTCGATGGGTGTTGATGGCACTAGGTCAGCAGGATTATGGTTTGTATGGCGTTGTTGGCGGGATAACAGCTTTTATTGTCTTTCTGAATGGGTTAATGGGTGCGGCGGTGTCGCGGTTCTATGCCATTTCCGTAGGAGAGGCAATTAATGCAAGGCATTCCCATGAGAGCCTTGAAGAGTGCCGGAGATGGTTTAATATCGCTGTAACAATTCATACGGTAATCCCTCTTGTGTTGATGACGATAGGATATCCTGTGGGAGAGTGGGTGGTACGGCATTTTTTAGCCATCCCGGTTGATCGTATTGAGGCTTGTGTTTGGATTTTTCGCTTCGCATGCATAACTTGCTTTGTTGGAATGGTTAATTGCCCTTTTATCGCAATGTATAACGCTAAACAGTATATTGCCGAGTTGACGCTTTTTCAAGGGGCACAGACATTGTTGAATTTCTTTTTCCTATATTTTATGGTGACACATCCACGTGATTGGCTTACGGCATATGGGGCGGTGATGTGTCTCATTGCCGTTGTGCCTCAGATGGTGATTTGTATCCGTGCGCTTGTGGTTTTCCCGGAATGTCATTTCAGAAAAGAATATCTATGGTCATGGACACGTTTCAAGGCATTAGGGGCTTTCGGGTTCTGGCAGATTTTTGGCGGTGTCGGTTACCTGTTACGCGGGCAAGGCATTGCAATCTTGGTGAATAAGCTGTTTGGCCCAGTCGTGAATGCGGCGATGGCAATTGCCAACAATGTAAGCGGACAGACGGCAACGCTGTCCGTTGCGATGCAGACGGCATTTCAACCCGCAATCGTCACAATGTATGGAGCGGGGGATGTGGAAGGGGCGCGTCGTATGGCATTCCGAGCTTGTAAATTCGGTTTGCTTTTAAGTCTTATTTTTGTTTTGCCACTCATGCTTGAACTGAATGAAGTCATGCATATTTGGTTGAAGACGCCGCCACGTTATGCAGGAGGGCTGTGTGTGTGTATGATGCTGATTCTTTTAATAGACAAGTGTACTCTTGGACAGATGATTCTCGTGAATGCACGTGGCAAAGTCGCTCTTTATCAGGCGGTTGTTGGAGGTGCTGTGATATTGGCGTTACCGATTGCCTTTTGTTTCGCGAAATTGGGCGGAGGCCCTTATGCTGTTGGCGTGGCAATGGTCATTTCAATGGGAATGAGTTCTCTTGCACGGGTATTCTTTGCACAACGGCTCGTAGGAATGCCGATGGGTAGATGGGTCTCAGACGTGATTCTACCTGCGATGATCTTGACTGTCTGTGCAGGAGGTATTGCGCTGATTCCACGCATATGGATGTCCGCTTCATTTTTACGGATTGTTCTGACGACGATATTTGTTGAAATTGTATTTGCTTCATTGGCCTGGAACTTTGTTCTTGACGAGCGGGAACGGGTTGTCCTGACTTCCAGGATTGTTGCTGGACTTAAGTCTCTAGGAGCGCATTGAATGATTAGAACGTTAAAAGCTTTACGATGTCGGTTGTTCCAGTTGGCCCGTGTGGTTTGCGGTGTTGAGAGGCGTTATATCTGTAACTGTTTTCTTGCTGATGCGGAACGATTCTGGTTGCATTCTGGGCGTAATGAGGATGTGGGGGGACTGGAGTCGTCACAGGCTCGCATTGTTGTCGAATATCATATTATAGAAAAGGGGTTGACAATGCCCAATCGCCATCTTGCCTTTGGGCAGGAGGTTGTGAAGAAACTAATGTTGCATATTGAAGCGTTCAAACGTCGGTATGGTACGGTAACACCTCAAGTAGGACATGCAATTGACGTTATTTGTGAATATCAAAGAATACATGATGGCTATGTATTTACCGATCATGATTTTACGAATCGCCTAAAGGAATTCTGCTCTGCCACTTTAGAAGAAAAAGCTGTAGGACAATCTCATGTTACGCATGACGAGTTTTATGCGGCGACTCGCGCTGATTTCTTTTCATTTGCGCGGTCTCGACATACAGTGAGACATTACGATTCGTCATCGGTTTCAATGAAGAGAATCGAGGATGCCGTTACCTTGGCACAAACAGCACCTTCGGCGTGTAATCGCCAGCATGCACGTGTTCGATGCTTGACGGATCGTGATAGGATTGCGACCGCTTTGGCGATACAGGGGGGAAGTCGCGGCTTTGGACATTTGGCCGATAAAGTTCTTGTCGTGACAGGAGATCTTAACGATTGCCTTGGAGTCCACGAGCGGAATGATGCGTATATCAACGGGGGGATATTTCTGATGAACCTCTGCTATGCGTTGCATTACTACAAGATTGCACATTGCATTCTATCGTGTTCGATTGGAGAGAGGCAGGTGATAAAACTGAGGGAGGCGCTAAACATTGAAGAGTCTGAAGTCTTGATTTCCATGCTTACCATTGGGAATGCTCCTGATGAGTTTGATGTGGCGGCTTCACCTCGCAAACCTTTAAATGAGATATTTACAATCGCATGATAATGGTATGAAGAAACGAATTGCCATATTGACTACGCACCGGGCCAATAATTTTGGCGCGATGTTACAGGCGTATTCTCTTGTGACGTATTGCCGTGAGTTGGGTGTGGACGCTGAGATTCTTGATTATCGGACACCGCTTTTTGAGAAACAATATCACACAGGATGGCGTTTCGGGCGCAATCCGATCCGTACGCTGAAATACCTTTATTGGTATTGGCATGATGAACGGAATGCGCGGCGAAAGTTCGAAGAGTTCAGGAAGACCTTGCCGTTGTCTCGTCCGTATGCGACATCTGCCCAACTTAAGGTGGCAGAGCGGGAATATGACGCATTTATCGTCGGGAGCGATCAAGTGTGGAATCCGAATCAGACGGCACCGAATGATCCGGCGCATTTTGACCGCACCTATTTGCTGGATTTCGTACATGAGAAAGCGAAGTATGCCTATGCTGCCAGCATGGGGAACACCACAATACAGCCCGAAAGTGTCGTGCCCGAATATGTGACGGCATGGCGGACTTTTGCGGGCATTTCCATGCGCGAAAAGGCAGGGGCCGAATTCGTCTCACGGCATCTTGATGTTGACACTCCGACGGTTGTAGACCCCGTGTTCTTGCATGATGCTGCATTCTGGCGAGATCAGGAATCAAAAGAACCATTTCCGAAGAAATATGTTCTTATTTATAATGTCCAGCATTACCGTCCGGAATCCAAATGGATGATCCGTCAGGCTTATGAGTATGCATCTACGATCAATGCGCGGGTGTATAATCTGCTCGTTCCTTCTGCTCCGAGTTCCAAGATAAAACGGGACGATCTAAGCGTTGGCCCCCGCGAGTTCCTGAAACTTATAGATGAAGCAGATGCTGTTTTCACGAATTCATTTCATGCGACGGCATTTTCTGTCATCTTTGGCAAGAAGTTGTTCTTGCACAAAGCGGAAGCGGCCGGGACGACGAATTCTCGTTTTGACTTCTTGTCTACGTGGTGTGATAGAAGCATACAGGTGTATAAGTGTTGCGATTGCGAACAAATTTGCTTTCTTGATTGTAATAACAGGACTCTGACCGGGTTAGATGTGGTAAAACGCATATCGATGAACTTATTACGCCAATGGGCGAAGGACTAAACGGTTATGATTGTTATTGTTCAGACAACTCAACTCGCGGCGTTTCCTCCAATGATCTCTCTGATGAATGTCTTACGGGCGATTGGTGAGGAATTCTTTTATGTGGGGTTTGATTATGCTGGGCAAGCCAAATTATTGGATCGCCTCGGCTTTCGATATCAATTGATTCCCTATCGCTATTATCTTTTTAGGGAGCATCCGTTACGCAATATCATGATGAAGGTTTTGCGTCCATTGGCATTCTATCGACGGCGTAAGGCATTATGGCGTATCCTCAATGGAGTCGCGGCACAAGACCCTGATTTTGTTCTTTGGTCGTGTGAAATGCGTGGTGCGGCCTTACTTGGTGATCAAGCGTTGAAATTTGGAAGGCGTCATATTTCGACTCTTTTTGAACTTGGCGATGAGGCTGGACGCAATTGGTTTGGTTTTGATATAAATCGGTATTATCAGTCTGCGACAATTGTTGAATGTGAGTACAATCGTGCGCAAATCCTCATGGCAAAGCGAAATCTTCCACGAATTCCGTTTGTTGTGCCAAATAAATTCTATGGGCAGAATACAATGCGTGGACAATTAGTAGCGGATAGTGCGATCCAGGCGTTGGTTGACCAGTGGGGAAGTCGCAAGGTCTTTCTCTACCAAGGTAGTGTTGAGCCAGACCGTCAAGATCTGGCGTTCATGCTTGAGACGTTGTGTAGAAACTTCCCAGAATGTGTGATTGCCGTCATGGGAAGGCGTAGTGGATTTCTTGACAATCTTTCGCGGAAATATCCCAATCTTTCGTTAATTCCGTTCGTGTCGGCACCGAACCATCTGGCGGTAACGAGCCACGCGCATATTGGTGTCGCCGTTTACAATGCAAGTACCTTCGGCGGGCTTTCGCCGCTTAATGCCGTATATTGTGCGCCGAACAAGATATATGAATATGCTGGATTTGGAATCCCCACTTTAGGCAATAACAATCCCGGACTGGTTTATTCGATCGAAGCTTGCCATGCTGGAGAGTGTGTTCGTGAAATGCGAGAGGAAGAAATCGTGATTGCGGCCAGAAAGATATTAAATAACTACGAACAGTATTCTTTGGCGGCAAGGACATTCTTTGATGCTGTAGATTTACCCCGCCTCATACGAAAGATTCTTATGTCTGCAAGGGAGGTGAAATGAAAAAGGTTTGCTGTATTTTTGGTACGCGCCCAGAAGCGATTAAGATGGCGCCTGTCGTGAGAGAGCTTAAGTCTCGCTCAAATGTCGATTGCCGCGTCTGTGTCACCGCGCAACATCGAGAAATGTTGGATCAGGTGCTAAACGTATTCGACATTATTCCGGATGAAGATCTCAACATTATGCGGCCGAATCAGACTCTTGGCGAACTGACCTCTCGATTGATTGACCGCCTTGACAAGTATCTTGCAGCTGAAAAGCCAGATGTTGTGCTTGTTCAAGGTGATACGACCACGGTATTAGCTGGTGCCCTTGCTGCGTTTTACCATAAAATTAGCATTGGGCACATAGAGGCGGGGCTTCGGACCGGGGATCTTTATTCGCCGTGGCCGGAAGAGGCCAATCGCGTACTGACGACACGCCTATCCAAATGGCATTTCTGCCCGACTGAGAACAGCAAGAAGAATCTACTCAGAGAAGGAATCTCGGAGAAGAATATTTTTGTTACAGGCAATACGGTGATTGACGCACTTCTTTTAGCCAAGAAGAAGATCGGAACGATGGCTGGAGCAGAGGTCGAAACCTTGATTGGACTTCCCAGGGGGGTTATGGAATCACGTCGTCGGATGGTCTTGATAACGGGACATCGGCGCGAAAACTTTGGCGAAGGATTCAGAAATATTTGCTGGGCAGTTAAGACATTGGCAGAAAAGTTCCCAGAAATCGATTTCGTTTATCCGGTACATCTCAATCCGAATGTCCGAGAGCCAGTTGATCATATCTTGGGGGATCACACGGCGAAGAATGTGTATTTGATTGCTCCACAGGGATATCTGCCATTTGTAGCACTCATGAATCGATCGCACCTTGTTCTGACAGATTCAGGGGGGGTACAAGAAGAGGCGCCGAGTCTGGGGAAACCAGTCCTCGTAATGCGCAATACAACGGAGCGCCCTGAAGCGGTTGTGGCAGGTACGGTAAAATTGGTTGGAACCAATCGTGAGACAATTGTTGAAAGTGTTACGCGCCTTTTGACAGATGGGAGAATCTATTCGCAGATGGCGCGTTCGGCTAATCCGTACGGTGATGGTTATGCCGCAAGGCGTATTGTCGAGATTGTGAGCCGAGAGGAGAGTGTGAAACAGCAGGGAAAGGGTATTAGTTCTTTTAGAAAATGAAGGTTGTTCACATAGCCTATCAGTATGGACTAATCAATACGGGCGGAGCGGCGATTGCTGCGACGCGACTACATTTAGCGTTGCAGAAATATGGAATTGATTCTCATTATGTCTGTGTCTATAAGAGAGAATCTGGAAAAAATGTCCATGTGCTGCCTGATGGATGGAAGCGGGTGTTGTTTCTTGTGTTAACGAAAGGTTTGCGGCGGATTCTGAAATCTGTGTATGCCAAGAAAACAGTCTATCTAAATGTTGTTCCGCTCTTTGGCATTGAGGCGCTGTTGGCGAAAATCTGTCCAGATGTTGTCCATATTCAATGGCTTAATGCCGATGTGATGAGCTTTGAGCAATTGGGACGTTTAAGGAGGCTGTTCCCAAGGACTCATTTTGTTGTCAACCTGCATGATTTTTTCATGATAAATGCAATAGAACCCCATCCGAGGACAGATAGAAGGTATATAGATGGGTTTGACAAGAGAAATTCCACTTGGCTTGAACGATGGCTTTGGGGCCGAAAGTCTAGTGCTATTCAACGATTGAAAAGTAAAGAAAATAGTGGTGTGAGAATTTCTTTCGTCGGTCCTTCAGAATGGGTCATAAAGTGTTGTCGTCAGTCAAGCATTGGGACGGGTATCCATGCTTATTTTTTGCCAAACATTATTGATCCGCGATTTAGGCGTGTGCATGTCTGCCCAGAATCGGGAGGAAAGAAATTTGTTCTCCTTTATGGAGCGCATAAAGGACGCGCAAATTGGTCGAAGGGATTTGATGATCTTGCTTTGGCGTTGGCACGCCTTCCTTCTGAGATGTCACATCAGATTGAACTTCGGGTTTTCGGTGAATGCGCAGATGATTTTGAAATGAACGGCATAACGGTTCACTTCCTCGGCGACATTTTAGATTCGTCCTTGCTCGTGAAGACATATAATGAGGCGGATGGTTTTGCGTTCCCTTCGCGAGAGGAGACGCAGGGTATGACTAAGGCAGAGGCGATGTTGTGCGGGTTGCCAGTCGTTGTCTTTGACCGAACAGCTTGTGCTGAAGGCATAGAGCATGGTGTTTCCGGATGGATTGCTAAAGATGGTGACTTAATCCAATATGCCGAGGGGATTCAATGGATGTTTGGTCTTTGGAAAGAAAATCGTTTGGACATTCTGAAAGAGACGATTTCATGTCGGGCAAGAAGTCTTTTCTCACAAAAGGACATTGTAGGTAAGATGGTACAAATATATGCTGAGGGCGTGTGCCGCTTTGGTATGGATTAATAGCAGAACAGGTGAAACGATGATCTTAATTCAGATATGTGGTGGATTGTGCAAACGCCTCCGTACGATGGCATCGGAAATGCGATTGGCGCGAGAATTCGGGAAGAAACTTCATGTGTTTTGGCGGGTGGATTCGTTTCACAGTCTTATTCTTTGTTCCCAAAGGAATGGTAGTCAATGAATGAATCCGGCACATATTGGCGGAATCCCTCTTGAAAAATTGATTGTGAGTGGAAGGAGTACAACGTGAGCAGTAAGAGTACACTTGTTTGGTTCTTGCTTGGTATGGGGGCGCAATTTCAGATTGTCGCCAGTCTCAGCATGACGGAGTTGTTTGTGTTATTCGCGGCACCGTTGCTGATTTTCAGGGAGTACTCGAAGATGAAGCGAAACGGTGTGTTGCCTCTGTTCGTTTTGTCTTTATTTGTTGTTATCGGATGTATTTGTTCGTGTGTTGTCAATAGAGTCTCTTTTTATGCTGCATTAAGAGGGGGGGCTACGACATGCTTGATTTCTTGTGCAATTATTGTGAGCCATTGGATTCTGCGGCGGGATTTGAGTGGATTTAAATGGTTCCTGATAGGGAATGCTTTGTCCTTCTTTTTCAGTGCTTTTGTATTCCAGCATTCTGTAGAGCTTACAATGCTTGCGGATGGTCGTGTTGGGTCATCTGCCGTGGTGGATGCTATTATGTCGGGGCCGATCTTTTGGACTACAAGGTTGAGTTCAATTATTGGCGCGGTGCTTAAGGGATGGTACTTACAATTACCCTCTGTCGTCTGTGGAGGAGTCCCTTTGATTTTGGCACTATTTGCTGTGTTAACTTCTGAATCTGGAAGATCCATAGCATTAGGGTTGATTGCCATGTCAATGATTGTGTTCATTGGTGGGAAGTCTCCCGAACGAATCAAGAGGTTGGTATGCAGAAGGTTATGGTTATTGATTGGTGTTTCCATTATGTGTCTATTTATCGTCAATCATACCTACCGTTATGCGGCACTCACTGGATTGATGGGCGAAAAGTCCCGTATCAAGTATGAAAAACAATCACATGGAAGTGACAGTATCGCAAAGCTTCTTCTTACAGGGCGCATGGATTCTTTTTGCGGGTTGTTGGCTTGTATAGATCGTCCAATTTTCGGATATGGTCCATGGGCGATAGATGATTATGGCTATATCTCCACATTTATGAGAAAATATGCCGATGCAGAAGATTATCGTGATTATGTTGAATTGACGAGGTTCTACTCAACGCAAGGAGCAGTGCCTATTCGATTGATCCCATGCCATTCGTTTATTACGCAGTTTTGGTTGTGGTACGGAGTATCTGGTTTGATTTTTTGGATTTATGTATTATTCGTTTTGTTTAGATTCTTACGTCAAGATTGTTTCGCCGTGCCACAGTGTTACATGTGGCTAGCAGGAGGGGTCCCAAGCCTTATATGGAGTATCTTTTTTAGTCCCTTTCCTGAGAGATTTGGCCCGATGCTGTTTATTGTTGCGTGCCTAATGGTTCGTGCGGTTCGCCGGGGGACACTTGTCCCTCCCGTCACGGAAAGTCGACGTTTATATAGATAAAGGAAATCGACGACATGAATTCGCCAGTTCTTTCAATTGTCATAGCGAATTATAATTACGGTCGTTTTTTGGCGGACGCGATTGAATCTGTGATCAGTCAAAGGATGGGAGACCAGATTGAATTAATTGTTTGCGATGCGCAGAGTACTGATAATTCGGTGTCTGTTATCAAGGCTTACGAGAAACATATCTCCTGGTGGTGTTCGGAACCAGATAGAGGACAAAGTTCCGCGTTCAACAAGGGTTTTTGGCATGCGACCGGTAAGTATCTGACATGGCTAAATGCCGATGATGTGCTTGTGCCAGGATGCTTGCGAAAGGTTATTCATGAATTAAACGGACACCCGGAATGTGATTGGTTCACTTGTAACTTCTTCAGATTTGATCGGATGGGTTGTGTCCTTGAGATTGGTTGGGGGCCGCATTGGTATCCACGTGTATTACAGAAGCCGAATTCACCAGTGATTGTCTTTGGGCCTAGTTCGATATTCTCAAAGCGGCTTTGGACACGTGTAGGTCGTGTGAATGAGAACCTGCATCTTACAATGGATACGGAGCTTTGGATTAGGTTCATGCAGACGGGAATAAAACAACGTCGTGTGGCGTGTTTTGTCTGGGGTTTTAGAATGCATGAAGATTCTAAAACGGCAGAGTTTGGAGACCATAAATTGAACCGAGACAGGCAATTGATGTTTGAACGGGAAGAGTACATGATTTCCCGCAATACGGGATACAAATGTTCAAAGGTTTTGTTGCTTCTGACGTATCTTCTTAGAGTGTTCGATGGGTCGTTCTTTATGCGACTATTTTATCAGATCTTTATGCGGCATTTTAATTTCGGATTGGAGGCTCCTAAATGATTTGTTTTGCTTGGCCGGGATTTCCGCAGTATGCATCAAGATGTATTGCCGCATTTGTTCGGAAGAGCCAAGAGCGCGTTGTGGTCGTAGCGACAGTACCTGATGTGCCAGTTAGAGGGATGGAGAAGATCGTTGGATGCCCTGTGGTGTGGGTGGCTTCAGATGAGTACGACAATCTTTTGACACGGATTGGGGGGATCCCGCGTGTGTTGTTCTGTGGGGGATGGGCTGAATCGGCTTTTTACTCTTTGCGCAGATCGGTACGCCAAACGGGGGGACGTGTTTTTGCCCTTGTAGACAATAATTACGATAATTCCATTCTTCAGGTTGTTAAGAAATGGAGATTCCGCGTCTTTAAGCGAAGAGTATTTGATGGATATATGGTGCCCGGAGTTAGTGGCGTCCGGTTATTACAATATTATGGTGTGCCGTCAACTCATATTGAGACGGGCTTATATAGTGCGGATGATTCAATCTTTCATAATGGGGTTGCTTTGCCTTCACGGGGCAAACGGATTTTGTTCGTAGGGCGGTTTAATAGTCGAAAAAATATCCTTCGGATGTGTCAGGCCTTCCAGATTGCCAATCACCATTTTGGCTGTGAATGGGAACTTCTGATGTGCGGGTGTGGACCTTTGAAAGATCAGATACCCTGTGATAGTCGTATCATTGTACGTGATTTTGTTCAGCCTGAAGAACTATCCTCTTTATATCGTTCTTCCAGGGCCCTGATTCTGCCAAGCCTTGAAGAACATTGGGGCTTGGTTGTCCATGAAGCGGTTTTGTCGGGGTGTCTGTTACTTTTGAGTGAGGGCATTGGTTCTGCTGACGATTTCTTGACTTCTGAAAACGGAAGGGCATTTTCTGCTAAGAATGTGAGTGTAATGTCTCGTGCTATAAATTGGGTGATGCAGTTAAGAGATGAAGAACTTGTTAAAGGGCAGATGTCGTCATTAGCAGTGGCAAAGAAGGCCAGCATAGGAAAGTTTGTTGAGGGCATACAGAGGTTGTTGGAAAATGAAGCATCTTGTGTCCATTGACCTGTTGCGAGGCATCGCTGCATTTTTTATCGTCGGGTGTCACTTGCAGTTGTTGGACTATACACCTGGAGCAAAGCTGTTATTATCATGTTGCGACATGAATGTTGGTGTCTTTGCGGCAATTTCTGGGTTTATGATGAAGAGAAATGAGGTGGATTGCCTTTGGAGCGAGTACGTTTTGAGACGAGGGTATCGTTTGTTCCCAGCATATATTTTCTGGACGGTACTTTATCTTTGTGCAAGCGCCATTTATCAATGTTATTTTGGGATGGGGCTTAAGAGCCGTTTTCGCGAAGGAGGTTTTTGGGTTGAGGTCATTTTTCTAGGTGCAGGTGCGACACACCTTTGGTATCTCATTTGTTTGTTTTATGCGCAGTGTATCGTATTTCCAGTCAGGAAATATTTAAAGGGGGGCATTGGTCTTTTGGTGTCTTTTGGATTCGCTTGGGCCATTTCTTTTTATCAAACATGGTTTACGTTGTACCCGTGTAGGCTTTTTTCGTTCATGGTTCTGGGGTGGGTAATCGGGGGCGTATGTAGCCGTATTATGTGTTCTCGCGGGAGAGTTTATATGATTTGTTGGATTCTGGTTCTTGCCGCGATTGTGCGTTGCCGTATTTGGTTTAGTCTTCCAGTTTATGTGAATGATTGGATTTGTGTCGGTGCGGTAATGTTGTTTTTCGTGGGATTAGAAAATAACTTAGATCACGGAAAAGAAGCGAAGACGTTGAATTGGTTCGTCAAATGGCTGGGATGTACGAGCATGGGGGTGTTTTGTGTACATCCGCTTGTTACAGTTATTGGCGCGCGACTGATTAAAAGTTTTTTGGGGGCGGGTCCCTATGATATCGGAATTACGCTCATGCTTTGGTGGGGGGCTTGGATGGGGGCACTGATGATTACAATCATACTGTTACGGATACGGGGAATTCGTCGGGTTGTCCAGTAATCATTGATATTGGAGATAGAATGGAAAACTTTTGCAGACTGGTGCGTGCAGATCTTTCTCGATTAGGTAGGTGTTCCGTACGTTTGTTTCTCCTCAGTTATTTCATCCCACGAGGGGGGGTATTCCCATATTGTTTTTGGTTTCGCGTGGTACAATGTTCAAGGCGGATCAAATGGATGAAGTGGACGATTGCCATCTTAGCGTACCCGATTCTGCGGCATTTCGAATTTAAGTACGGGATTCATGCCAATCCGAATATCCAAATTGGAGGAGGACTGCTGATTGCACATGGCGGGGGTGTTCATTTGAATTGTTCGTCCATAGGCCGTAATTTGACAGTTTATCAGGGGGTGACATTTGGCGTCCAAGACGGAGAACGGCCGACTGTTGGTGACGATGTGACTGTCTATCCGAACTCGGTCGTTGTCGGTGGAATAATCATTGGCAACCGGGCGACGATAGGGGCTCTTTCCTACGTGTCACATGATGTTGAAGCGGATACGGTGGTAGCGGGGGCGCCGGCGCACATCATCAAGAAAGGTTAGATGATGCATGAAGATTCTGCATGTCATAGATAGTGTGTTTAAGGCAGGGGGCGGAACGTCTGAAGTAGTTCCTCGACTGTGCGAGGCTTTGGTTGCGGCGGGGCAGAGTGTTCGTCTTGTGACAGGTGGAGGGGAGGCGCCGTCAAATGCCGCGCTAAAGGCTTGTGAGAAGGGCGTGGACATTCGGTTTTGTCCAACAAAACGCATTCCTTATTTTTCGTTCTTGCGCGCGACAGAACAGTTTAAGAATGAGTTGCATGCCGGTGCCGCATGGGCGGATATCGTTCATGTTCATGGCCTTTGGCAAGATCCGTCATGGGTTGCGATTAAACGAACACGACATGAGGGCAAGCCTTACCTCATGCAGCCGCATGGCTTCTTGGAGCCAGAACGATTGAAGATATCGAAATGGAAGAAACGGATTGTCGGTTCGCTGATTGAGCGTCCAAACTTGAATCACGCAGCCTGTGTGATTGCAACGGCTGAAAGCGAGAAACTTGGAATTGAACAATATGGAGTCAAGGCTCCGATTGAGATTGTCCCGATTGGAATCGACGCTGTTGCGATTGATGCGGCCAGACAGGATCGCCAGCTACTTGAAAAGTGGGGACTGAATCCGTCCAAGAAGACGTTTCTTTATTTCTCGCGATTAACACCGATCAAGGGATTGGATTTGCTTGCACAGGCTTGGGCGCGGCTTGGCCAATTCCACAGGGACTGGCAACTCTTCATCGCCGGTCCTGATGATCGTGGATATGCGACGGAGATCCAGGATCTTTATGGGCGAACAGTCACGGATGGTTCCGTGGCCTTTTCTGGGCCAATCTATGGAGCGGAAAAGAGTATCCTGTTAAAGTCGGTCGATGCCTTTGTCTTGCCGACGCGAAGTGAGAATTTCGGTATCGCCGTTCAAGAGGCTCTTGCTGCTGGATTGCCGGTTGTTTGCACGAAGGGGGCTCCGTGGAAGGTAATTGCAGACGAAGGTGCGGGCGAATGGGTTGAAATCAGTGCGGATGCGATTTGTAATGGTTTGCGCAATGTACTTTCTGCCGACGATTTAACGCGGCGGAAAATGGGAGAGGCGGGCAAACGCATTGTTATGCGTGATTTCGGTTGGGCTGGTATCGCCAAGAAGCTGGTAGCAGTGTATCAGAAGGCATTGCAATAGTTTGAGTTGCGGGGTGAAATTATCCTTTGAGGTTGAGTTTTCTGTCATACGGTTGACGCATATATCGTCTTGTGGTATATTATCCTCGTTTCTTACGAAAGAAGGGCATAAGATGATACTGGAATTCATTGTTGAGAACTTTCGCTCCATAGATGAAGAGCAAGTGTTGAGTTTCTACACCAAAGGGACTCAGGGCGGCAATTTAGGGAACACGGTTGTTCTTCCAGATACGCCGTACAGAATATTGAAGAGCATAGGACTGTATGGCTCAAACGCTTCTGGGAAGACGAATATCCTACGTGCATTGTGGACGTTGAGGAGGATGGTTTGTGCATCGTATCGATTTGGCGAAGATGAACATATCAGATGGTATGATCCTTGTATCTTTGACACGGCTCGTAGAGATGGTGCAACACGTTTTGAGATTGATCTGACAATTCCGATGGAAGATGGCTTGCGTCGATTCCTTTACACGGTTGCTTATAATCAAACCGAAGTAATTGAAGAGTCGTTAACGACATTCACGAAAAACAGGCCAGCACGTTTGTTTTCGCGTAAGCGAGGTGATACGCGTGAGACAATAGCATTAGGAGCATCACTTCGGGGCGGAGACAGGAAGATTGCGTTTTTTAAGAACCAGTCTTATCTTTCCGTTGCAGGTCGAAATGCGGGTGCACCACTGATTATGCGAAAGGTTTATCAGTATTTCCGTACACAGTTCACGCAAATCCGACTAAATGAAGAAGACTGGGACTTTTCCTCAAATGAAGACGTTGATGCTGCTCGATTGATTCGGTTTGTTGATGTCGGTGTGACAGATGTTAAGCAGCGTATTGTAGATGATGCGGCAATTGAAGTGCGGTTGCCGCCAGATATGCCTATTGCGTTGCGTCAGAGGCTATTAAACCGCGTCAAGAATCGGTATGTGTTTACGCATGAGGCGAATAGAGGCGAATTCGGAGAACTTGACTTGCGGGAAGAATCCGATGGTACGCGTCGTATGTTTGGCTTGTTTCCACAGGTAGTGGATGTTCTGACAAGGGGCGGTGTGTTCATCATTGACGAGATTGAATGTGGAATGCATCCTTTTATGGCGGAGACGCTGGTACGGCTTTTTAATGACTCGGAAGCAAATGTGGGGCAGGCGCAACTTCTCTTTACGACGCATAACAGTAATTTGATGTCGCCGAATTTATTGCGCAGAGATCAGATTTGGTTCACCGAAAAGAAGTGTGGTAGAACACGATGTTATTCGTTGGATGATTTTGACAAGAAGATGGTTACGCCGACGAGTCCCTATGTAAAATGGTATTTGGAGGGGCGTTTTGGTGCGATTCCCTCTATTGATTTTGCAGGATTGGTTGAGGCTGTAATTGCATTGCGAGAAAGGCGTTGATATGCGTAATAAAAAAAGGCGAACGACAAAGAAGCTCCTCCCTGTGTTGCACATATTTTGTGAAGGGGCGAAAACGGAGCCGAACTACATTGCTCGGTATAAAGATTTGTTTTGTGGTAATGCGATTGCAATCAAGGTTGAAAAGACAGATAAAAACACCCCGGTTCAGTTGGTGCAGACAGCGGTGTGTAGCAAAGAGTCGGGGGCGAACTCTTCTTTGGATGAATATTGGGTGGTTTATGATCGGGAATCGCCTATGAAATATTCGGAGAGATTGCATGCTCAGGCACGTGACTTGGCGAGACAGAATGGCATTTGCATCGCTTTGTCAAATGTGTGTTTTGAAGTGTGGTTGCTTTTGCATAAGCAAGCCACTTGTGCTGCGTGCAATACATGTGCGGAACTTCTTGCACGAAATGATGTCAAGGTTGCATTTCGCGGCTATGAGAAAGGCGGTTCCTGCACACTGACGCGTGAACAAATAAAACAGGCAAGAGAGCGGGCGAAGAGACTCAATGCGAACACGATTGCTTGCGCGAACAAAGATTGGAATGTGCCATCTAAATGGAATCCATATACGGATGTGTATAAGTTGTTAGAGGCGATAGATCTATTCTTGGGAAGATTGTCGGTAAATGTAGCGCAATAGGTTATAAAGTAGAATGGAATGAACATTCCTGTTTCGATTGTAATCCCCGTTAAGAACGACGCGCGGAATCTTGCGGAGTGTTTGCCGTTGTTGTCCGATTTCGACGATGTACAGATTGTCGATTCAGGTAGCACGGATGAGACGGTGAAGGTTGGGGCGAAGTGGCATCGTCCGATTGTACGGTTCAGATGGAACGGTCAATTCCCCAAGAAGCGGAACTGGGCGTTGAGAACCTTGACTTTCAAATATCCGTGGGTCATGTTCCTGGACGCAGACGAACGTATGACGAATGCGTTCAAACAGGAATTGGCAACATTCCTCGCTTCGAAAGAGGCAGAACGGTGCGATGTCATCCGCTGTTACTATGACAACTGGTTCATGGTGCAGATGTTGCAGCATGGGGATGTCATGCAGAAGACGGCCATCTTGCGTGTCGGTGCCGCCGAGTATGAGCGCATTGAGGAAGACCATTGGTCAGACCTTGACATGGAAATCCATGAACACATCATACCTCGCCGAGAGGGGGCGGAGCATACGATTGCTGCACGGCTTGAACATCACGACAAGCGTTCGCTCGAAAGTTATTTCCGCAAACATGAGGAATATGCGAAGTGGGAGGCAACCCGCTACCGTATGCTGATCGAGAAATATGGAACAATTGCGAACGTTCCAGACCTGACGGCGCGGCAGCGGCAGAAATATGCGAATATCACGAAATGGTGGTTGGCTCCGGCCTATTTCATAGTGTCCTACATTCTGAAACGTGGATTCTTGGATGGTAAGGCCGGTTTCGTTTTTGCTTGTGGTAAGATGCGGTATTTCTGGAAGATTCGAAAGCTGTTGTTGAGTTTTGTACGGCATGATGAATAAGTCTCTGATTGTAGCGTGAGCTGGATGTGGAACTTCTGGCAGGGGCTTTGGTATCGCTGGATTGTCGATCGTGAGATCGGGCGGCTGAAACATAGTGGGGAAGCGCTTTAGCTGTATTGTGTCGCGCAAGGTAAAGACACAGTGGGGAGATGGGCGTTGTGTGCATGGTGGGGTTAGCCGTGTAGAGTTGTAGAATTGTAGAAAGAGGGGAATTGCCGTGGAGAGCGGGAGAGTCGGGAGCGGGGGAGAGATGGGGTTAGCCGTGTAGAGTTGTAGAATTGTAGAAATGAGGGGGTGTGGATGAAAGAACTGCTGGATGAGATTGGGTGGTTGTCCGCACTTCGCGGCAGTTTGGTATAATTCACGTCCGAAAGCGAGATGCGTGAAATGCTGATTGATGACATCAGACAAGGCGAGTCGGCGGAACTGGAGCTGAAGTGCGCGCCGAACGAACAGCTGGAGCGGTGGCTTAAGACCGTCGTCGCCTTTGCGAACTGCAAGGGCGGGCGCATCGGTAATTCGATTCGCCTGATCGTGAAGCGTGGACACGCGAATCACGTTGGGGACAATAGGGGGGACAATAAGGGGGACAATAGGGGAGACAATCCGTTGTTGTCCTTGCCGGACGAGCAGCGCCGGATCTGTGACATCTTGAAGGGAAATCCAAAGATCTCGATTCGGAAGATGGCCGAGATGCTGGGGATTCGGAAGAATACGCTCGACAAGCGGCTTTCGGCGTTGAAGGCAAAAGGCTTCATCGAAAGAAGAAATGGGACACGAGGCAGTTGGCAGGTGATTCTGTCGTCTCACGATTGAAATGTTTTACGTCAATAAGATCATCGGTTGGCTGTTGAGTCCGTTGGGGATGCTGTTCCTCGGCTGTCTCTGTGGCGCGCTGTTGCGCCGCTGCGGCGGGTGCATTGGGAAACGACGCTTGAGCCGCCTCGGAACGTTGCTCGTTGTCATCAGCCTCTGCCTCTTCTGGTTCCTGTCATGTGGTCTCACGACGCGGTTGATCGGCGTGCCGTTAGAGGGCGATGAGGCGCCGCTGTTGGACACCTTGGAACTGGGCGGGTGCGATGCGGTTGTCCTGCTGGGGGGCGGCATGGGGGTACATGAGAAATGCGGACGTGCGGAGATGTTTTCGGCGGCCGACCGCGTCTGGGAGGCGGCGCGCCAGTGGAAGGCGCATCAAGACGAGAACGTGAAGCTGACGCTCAGCGGCGGCGGCGTCGAACAATCGACGGTGCCGCTCCTGAAGGACCTGGGCATGGACGAGAAGGCCCTTGTCTTCTTCCCCGAGGCGCGCAACACGGAGGAGGAGGCGCGCATGATTGCCGCGTCCGGCATTCGCCGCGTGCGGCTTGTCACGTCCGCCTGGCACATGCCGCGCGCGCGGATGCTCTTCGCGCGCGCGGGGCTGGAGGTCATCCCCGCGCCGACGGACTACGAGATGCACTTCTGCGCCGAGCTGCCGCTGCAGTGCAAGGACTTCTTTCCGAGTGCAGATGCGCTCTGGCGGAACAGTTTGGCCGTGAAGGAGTGGGTGGCGCGATTTTGCTATTGGCTGAAGAGGGCGTTGCGGGGGTGAAGTGTCCGCTGTTCAGTTGTGTCGTTCCGGTCAAGGGGGGGCGTCCGTATTTGGCCGAAGCCTTGGCGTCCCTGCGCGCGCAGGGAATGGGCAACGACTTGGAGGTCATCATCCAGGACGGTGACGTTGAGCCGGACGGTGGGCAAAGTGATGCGTTCAACAAGGGCTTTGCGAAGGCGCACGGCGCATGGTTCTTCTGGCTCAATGCGGACGACATTCTTCTTCCGGGGGCATTGGCGAAGGTCAAGGGCTGCATTGACCGCCTGCGGTCTGAACGCCCCGGAAACCCTCCTGTGTGGATTGCCGGGAACGAATGGTTCATTGACGCAAATGGAAAGACGGTCGGTTGTTCGATTGGGACGGACTGGCATGACGGGCTTTATCGGCATGCCGTTCCGCATGTCAACGGCCCCAGTTCATTTTTCCGACGGGAACTGTTTGCGCAAGTTGGCGGCTTCGACACAGCGCTACGTTTCTGTATGGATTGGGATCTCTGGATCCGATTCATGCATCAGGGGGCAAGATTTGAGCGGATCTCTGATTTTCTGTGGGCACAACGTCGTTGGATGGGATCTAAGACCCAGAAAAGGCTTTCGGCGTGTGACGCGCAGATACAGGACGAAGAGATTCGTGCGATGCTTGCCAAAAACAGGTTCTCCGTGACCAAGGGCGGCGTCCTGAAACTCCGCCTTTGGAAGTTGTTTCGCGGATACTATCTGAAGGAGATGCTGTGCGGAAGATCAAGAGCCTGATCCTGGGATGGATTTACCGGCTTGGTGTATACCTTCCGCCACATCTTGCCGTGTACGTGGTGAATCGGACCTTGCCGCTGGGACGTCCCGTCCTTGATTACCTTGAGTTCCACGTCGCCGACCATTGCAACCTCAACTGCGCGGGGTGCCTCCATTATGCGCCGTTTGCCCCGAAACGCTTGGCGTCGCTTGAAACGGTGTCACACGATTTCCGGCGGTTGGGGACGCTCTTCTCGAACATCCGCCATGTTCGGATTATGGGCGGGGAACCTCTTCTGCATCCCAACCTTGTGGCGTTTGCCCGTGTGGTTCGGCAGACGTTTCCCCGCAGTCGGATCCGGATTGTCACGAATGGACTCGCCCTGCCGACGTTCACCGGACTCCCAGAGCTATCCGCGCTCAAAGTCGGCATCGATTGGACAAAATATCCACCGACTGCGGCGCTTGAGAAGATCATCCGGGATCTTTGTGCAGCGGCGGATGTGAACCTGCGCATCACGGAGAGTTCGTCGTTCATGGCACGGCTCAGACCCCAGGGGTTCGTCTGCGCACGGCATTCCTTCGCCTGGTGCCGCTCGCGCATGTATTGCCCCATTCTGGACGAAGGGCGCATTGCGGTCTGTGCATCTGCGCGGTATGCGGACTCCTACAACCGTCGGGCCGGATCCCGGATCCCTGTTGACCTTGGCATTGACATTCACACGAACGATGCGCGTTCGATTCTGCGTTACCTGATGCAACCCGTGGCGGCCTGTACCTACTGTTCGGCGGATGCGCGGACATTCCCCTGGAAACGGTGTGAGGGCGTGGAGGACTGGCTTCGATGAAGGTCCTGTTCGTCTGGTCGGGCGTGACGAGCTACATGGGCGACTGCTGGCGAACGTTGGCGGCGCGTGCGGACGTGGAATTGAAGATCGTCATCGCCGAACGTCTCGGTGGCTATGGTACGGCCTTCCGCAATGAAGAGGTCATGCGGGGGCTGGACTGGAGGTTGCAGACGGATGCCCGGGAAACGTCTCTGACTTGTGGGTGGCGTCCGGATCTCGCCTTCATCGTCGGCTGGCACGAGCCGGTCTGCCGTGCCTACGCGCAAAATGCGCGTTTGCGCGGCGTGCCGAAAGTCTGTTGCTTCGACATGCCGTGGGAATGGCGGATGCGCAAACTGGCGGCACGTTTCGTACTGGCCCCCTATCTGCGGAATTTCTCGGCGGCATTTGTCCCCGGTGAGGTCGCCGCACGTTATGCCCACTGGTTGGGCTTCCCAGACAACCGCGTCTATCGGGGGCTCTTTGGAATCGACACGGGGAGATTCGCAGCACGGGAAACGATGTCGGGGAACTTCCTGTTCGTTGGACGTCTTTCGCCCGAGAAACGTATCGACGTGCTGGCTGCGGCCTATCGCGCATACTGCGAGCGGACAACAGATCCGTGCGGACTTGACGTCTATGGCGTTGGTGCATGCGAGTCGTTGCTGCGCGGCCTACCCGGCGTTGCGTTGCGGGGCTTCGTCCAGCCGACGGCCTTGCCTCAGGCGTATGCGCGGGCGCGGGCGCTTGTCTTGCCAAGTGCCTGGGATCCGTGGCCGCTTGTCGTTGCCGAAGGCTGCGCGGCTGGTCTGCCCGTCATCTGCACGGATCATTGCTGGAATGTTCCTGAACTGGTCAAAGAGAACGGGCACGTGGTGAAAGCGGGTGATGTACAGGCGTTGACCGAGGCGATGCAGGATGTTTCCTCCTTGGATGGTTCGATTGGCAAGACGCTTGTCGCGGCGTATTCCTGCGACAAGTGGGTTGAGCGGATTCTGCAAATGGCAAAGGACTTGGCGATATGAACATGTTGCAGGAAGTGTGGATGCTGTTGAAGCATCGCCGCGAAGTGCGGATGGCCGTCTCGTCGGCGCTTCGTCTTGCGGAGGGCGACGCGAACGCGGCGGCCTTGGGCGGGCTCACTGACGAAGAGATACGCGCGGTGTGTGCCTGGGCGACGGAAGAAGGCGGCAAGACCGTCGTCGAGGTCGGCACGCTGTTCGGACTGACCGCGCGTGAAATCGCCGGACGGATCGTCGGCGGGCGTGTCATCGCCGTTGACAATTTTACATGGAATCCTTTTGGTTTACCCGCAGCGGTACATGAAGACTTTACGCGGCGCATCCTGCGCGGCTCGAATGTCGAGCTCTGGAAGATGGACAGCGCGACGTTTCGTGAGAAGGCGAAGGAACTTGGGCGGATCGACATGATTTTCTTCGATGCCGACCATCGCTATGAAGTGGTGAAAGCGGAACTCCTGTGGGCCAAGTCGGTCGGTATCCAGCAGATCTGCGGACACGACTACGGAAATCCGAATCCGCTTTTTGGCGTGACGCGGGCCGTCGATGAAATCTTCGGAAAGGAAAATGTCGAGGTCGTGGGCATGTGCTGGCGGGTGAAATTGTGAAGATCCTGCATGTCATGGCGGGGTTAGGGGAAACGAGTGGCGTCGCGAATGTTGCTCGGCGGTTTGCGCGTGTCCAGTCCGAACGAGGGGATGAGGTGCGATTGCTCGCGCCGGCATGCAAGTGGAATCCGGTCTACTTCGACTTCGCCTTTGCCATGCGTGACTGGAGGCAGGCACGGGACGCGGACGAAATCTGGGTACATTGTAGTTGGACGTTTCCGGTCTGGTTCAGCGCCTGGGTGGCGAAGCGTTTTGGTAAGCGGCTCGTCGTGGTGCCGGAGGCGAGCTTCGATCCCCGGCGCCTCCACAATGCGTCGGATTGGAAGAAGCGCCTTGTCACGCCGCTTGACAGGTGGGTTCTTCGCCAGGCGGACGAGGTGTTGGCGCTGTGTTCGGATGAGGTGGGCTGGATTAGGGCCTTTGAACCAACAGCGCGTATTCGCCTTGCGCGCGTTCCGACGTTCTACGGCAACGTGCCGGTACAGAACGTTGATGCCGAGGCGTTGAGGCGCGCAAAGCGTCCGTTACACGTCCTGTTTCTGGGGCGTGCGGCGGATCCGCTGAAGGGGGTCCGCTTCTTGGAGGAGGCTGTTTGGGGACTCACGCGCTCCGGCCCGCTTTTTGTAAAAAGCGGGCCGGAGCGCATTGACCTGCGCATCGCGTCGGATGTGGTAGGGGCGGAGAAGGAGGCGGCATGGGGCTGGTGCGACGTTCTGTGTCTCCCGACGCTGAGCGACAATTTCGGCCTGGTGGTCGCCGAGGCGTTGGAACACGGAAAACCCGTCATCACGACGGACGGCGCACCGGCATGGAAGGATGAGCCGCGAACGGATGCGCATGGGCACACGCGCCTCGTCTACCTCGAAGGGTTCCGGGGCGGCACGGACGCGCGGCGCGTTCAGCTCCTCCGGCAGGCGATCGAATCGTTCCTGCGCACCTGATGGGCGGGCCCATTGCCGTTTTTCGCCTTCTCCCGGCCAATCTGTAGTATAATGTCCGCCTTGTGAAAATCTCCGTCGTCACCGTCTGCTACAACGCCGCCGCGACCCTTCCAGCGACGCTGGAGAGCGTGTTGCATCAACGGGATGTGGAGTTGGACTACCAGGTGGTGGATGGCGGGTCGACGGATGGCACGGTGGATCTCCTGCGGCGTTGGGAGGCAAGGTTCCGTGCGGCGGGTGTGGCATTCACCTGGACGAGCGAGCCAGACGCGGGCATCTACGACGCGATGAACAAGGGCCTCTTCCGGGCGACGGGCGACGTGCTTGGCATCCTGAACGCCGACGACCGCTTTGAGGACGAAACGGCGCTCGCCGATGTCGCACGGGCCTTCTCGGCGTCGGAGGATGGCGCATCCCTTCAGCTCGTCTACGGCGACGTGCGGTTTGTGCGGGGCGCGGGGACGGAGACGGTGCGCTACTATTCGAGCCGGCCGTGGCGGCCGTGGATGCACGCCTGGGGCTACATGCCGGCGCATCCGAGCGTCTATGTGCGCCGGGACGCGTTCATCGCCTCGGGCGGCTACCGGGCCGACTACCGCATCAGCGCCGACTTCGAGTGGATGACGCGCCTCCTGTGTCGGCAACGGATCGCGGCGCGGTATCTGCCGCGCTGCTTCGTCGTGATGCGCCTCGGCGGCGCGTCAACCGGCGGCCTACGCGCCCTCGTGCGCCTCAACTGCGAAAACGTGCGCGCCAACCGGGAGAACGGCTTCTTCTGCTGCCTCCCGATGATGCTGCCGAAGTACATCTACAAGGTCTTGGGCTATTTTCTGAAAAGAGGAGAAAACAGGTGACGAAGAAAGCGTTGATTACCGGCGTGACGGGACAGGACGGCAGCTACCTCGCGGAGTTTCTGCTGGAGAAGGGCTACGAGGTCCACGGCGTCATCCGGCGCAGTTCGACCGACTACCGCGAGCGGATCGCCCATCTGGAGGGCCGGCCGGGCTTCCACCTCCACTACGGCGACCTCGGCGACTCGCTGAGCGTCTTCCAGGTCGTCGCGTCCGTCCGCCCCGACGAGATCTACAACCTCGCGGCGCAGAGCCACGTGCAGGTCTCGTTCGACGTGCCCGAGTTCACGGCGAACGTCGACGCGACGGGCGTCCTGCGCATCCTGGAGGCCGTGCGCCTCGCGGGGCTGAAGGAGACGTGCCGCATCTACCAGGCCTCGACTTCCGAGCTGTACGGCAAGGTGGAGGAGGTGCCGCAGAACGAGCGCACGCCGTTCCACCCCTATTCGCCCTACGCCGTCGCGAAGCTCTACGGCTTCTGGATCGTCAAGGAGTACCGCGAAGCCTATGGGATGTTCGCCTGCTCGGGCATCCTCTTCAACCACGAATCCGAGCGGCGCGGCGAGACGTTCGTGACGCGGAAGATCACGCTCGCCGCCGCCCGTATCGCCCAGGGCAAGCAGGAGAAGCTGCTTCTGGGCAACCTCGACGCCCTGCGCGACTGGGGCTACGCGAAGGACTACGTGGCGTGCATGTGGCTCATCCTCCAGCACGAGACGCCTGACGACTTCGTGATCGCGACGGGCGTGCAGCACAGCGTGCGCGAATTCGCGCAGCTCGCCTTCCGCCACGCCGGCATCGAGGTCGAGTTCCGGGGAACGGGCCTCGACGAGAAGGGCATCGACAAGGCGACGGGGCGCGTCGTGATCGAGGTCTCGCCCGACTTCTACCGTCCGACCGACGTCGTGAACCTCTGGGGTGACCCCTCCAAGGCCAAGGCGGAGCTGGGCTGGAATCCGCAGAAGACGTCGTTCGAGGAACTCGTTGCGCGCATGGTCGCGCATGACATGAAGAAGGTCGCCGTGGAGCGCGCCGAGGAGCAGATCCGCATGAACCTCGCCGAATACCTGGAGAAGGGGGTGGTGAAATGATCCAGCCGCATGACCGCATCTACGTCGCCGGACACCGGGGCATGGTCGGCTCGGCCTGCGTCCGCGCCTTCGAGAAGGCCGGCTTCACGAACCTCGTCGTGCGCACGCACCGCGAGCTCGATCTCTGCGACGCGGCGGCCGTGCAGGCCTTCTACGAACGGGAGAAGCCGGATGTCGCGCTCATCGCGGCCGCGCATGTGGGCGGCATCGGGGCGAACGCGGCGGGCAACGCCACGTTCCTCCACGAGAACGTCCTCATCGCGATGAACACGATCATGGGGGCCTACCGCGCGGGCGTGAAGCGGCTTCTCTTCCTCGGTTCGACCTGCATCTACCCGCGCCTCGCGCCGCAGCCGATTCCCGAATCGGCGCTCCTGACGAGCCCGCTCGAAAAGACGAACGAGGGCTATGCGCTCGCGAAGATCGCGGGCCTGAAGCTCTGCGAATTCCTGCGGCGCGACAAGGGCGTCCTCTACCATTCGCTCATGCCGACGAACCTCTACGGCCCGGGCGACAACTACGACGTCGTGGGCGGGCACGTCCTGCCCACGATGATCCGCAAGTTCGAGACGGCGCGCGTCAATGGCGACGCGGTCGTCCCGCTCTGGGGGTCGGGGACGCCGCTCCGCGAGTTCCTGCACGTGGACGACCTCGCCGCCGCCTGCCTCTTCATGCTCCGCGAGGAGAACCCGCCCGACTGGGCGAACGTCGGCTCGGGCCGCGAGGTCTCGATCCGCGAACTCGCGGAGAAGGTGCGCGCGGCGACGGGCTGCACCGCCGCGATCGCCTGGGACGCGACGAAGCCCGACGGCACGCCGCGCAAGCTCTGCGACACCTCCCTCATCCGCTCGCTCGGCTGGAAGCCCCGGATCGACCTGGAAGAGGGCCTTGCGCGCACGGTCGCGGACTACCGCGCCGCCGTCGCAAACGGCACGATCCGCCTCTGACGGAACGGAATGGCCGGCGTTTCCAGGACGGCGGGGCGTGCCCTCTGCCTCGCGCTCGCGGCGGCGGGCCTCCTCTGGGGCGCGCTGTTCGCGTGGCATCCGCAGGGGTTTGAAGCGCGTGTCTTCTTCGAGCGGGGGCGGACGTTCTTCGCGGACTTCCGTGCCGTGCGGACGTGCGCGGAGGGCGGGTTCGCGACCGACCGCCAGCCCCTCCACGATTCCTGCTATCCGCCTCTTGGCGCCCTGCTCGCGAAGCCGTTCCCCCTGACGGCCGGGGCGTGGTTCACCGGGACGGGCATGGCCCTGTGGGCGCTGGCCTTCTGGACGCTCCTGGCCCGGCGGGACGAAAACGGAGAAGACGCGCCGGGGCGCTTCCCTGCCGTCGCCGGCCTTGCCGTCGTGGGGTGTCTGCTCTCGTCCATCATGCTCCATGCGTTTGAGTGGGGCAACCAGATCCTCTACGCGGCGGCGGCGGTGACGCTCTTCGTCGCCTGGTGGGACGCGCCGTCGCCGTGCCGGCGTGCCGTCGCGGCCGTTGCGCTGGCCGTGGCGGCGGTTTTGAAGGTCTCGCCGACGCTCCTGGCGGGTCTTTACCTTGTGCGGTGGTGGATGGCGCAGGAGGCGGAGGTGCGCCGGGAAAGTCTGCGGGCGGGCGCGCTCTTCCTCGCCGCCGCCGCCGTGATGTTTGCCGTCCCCTTTGCCTGGTACGACGGGTGGACGGGCTTCTGCCAGTGGTTCGCCAATGCGCTGGCAAACGCCGCACATTATGTCCACAAGGGCGCGTGGGGCTTCGTCCCGCTGGACCGTACCGTCCGGGTCCTGCTTCACCTCGACGTTTCGACGCCCTGGCCCGGCATCGGCCTGGCGCGGGGCCTTAGCGCGGCGCTGGGACTGGCGTGCCTGGGGAAGACCGCCCTCTGCGCGTACAGGCGGACATGTCGGGCGGACGACCTCCTTCTTCTCCTTGTCGCGGCGATGCTGCTCATCCCCGGCAACATGCACGTCTACACGGGCCTGTACCTGCTGCCCGTCCTCGCGCTCCGTCTGCACGCGGGCATGCGGTGGACGGAAGCGGCGTGCTGGTTCGCCCTGCTCTGCCCCCTACAGATCCCGCTCGGCGCCGGCTGCCTCAACCACCCGCTTGCGAACCTCGCCTTCCTCGCCCTCGTCGTCGCCGCCTTGTGTCGGGGCGGGCTCTCCGCTCGTCCGGCTCGCCCTGCATTGCCGGAGTCTCCATGACCGCCTGGATCGTCAATCCGTTCGACAACCTGCCGCTGGAGGGCAACCGCCCCCAGCGGTACTGGCTTCTGGCGCGCGCGTTCGCGCGCGCCGGGCACGACGTCACGCTCTGGACGAGCGACTTTTCCCATGCACGCAAGGCGAAGCGCGTGCTGCGGGGATTGGGCGGCGGGGAGCGGAAGCTGGGGTGCCGGGGAACACGGTGGTCGAGCGGGGAGACGCCGGACTTCCGCGTTGTCCTCGTGGAGACGCCCGCCTATCGGGCGAACATCGGCCTGCGGCGTATCTGGTCGCACCGCGCCTTCGCGCGGCGGTGGCGTGAACTGGCAGGGGGCGAACCGCCGCCGGACGTGCTTGTCACGTCGCTGCCGCCCCTCGCGCTCGGACAGGCGGCGGGGGCGGCCCGCGCCGCGCGGACGCTCTGGATCGTGGACGTGATGGATGCTTGGCCGGAGACGTTCGAGCGCATCGTGCCGCGCGCCCTGCTCGCGCCGCTCCGGGGCGTCGCGCGGCGCATCTACTGCGGTGCAGACGCGGTGACGGCCGTCGCGGAGCGGTACGTGGAACTGGCGCGAACGTATGGCGCGACGTGTCCGACGCGGGTCTTCCACCACGGGATTGAGCGTGTGGACGCGGCGCCGGCGCCCGTCCGCACGGACCGTGCGTTCCGCCTCGCCTACGCGGGGAACATGGGCGCGTCCTACGACCTCGCCACGGTCGTCGAGGCGGTGAAGGGGCTGGACGGCGTGGCGCTCGACCTCGCGGGGAGCGGTCCGGACGAGGCGGCCCTGCGCGCGCGGGCGGCGGGCTGCGCGCGCATCCGTTTCCACGGCTACCTTGGGGACCGGGCGCTCCGGGAGATGCTGGCCGCCTGCGACGCGGCGGTCATCCCGATGTTCGACGCTTCGTGCGTCGGCGTCCCCT
>OIWU01000795.1_pt1 | contig 35961 bp, 21 predicted proteins | sample 1587711 | NCBI WGS metagenome assembly OIWU01 (sample SAMEA3888909, study PRJEB22519) | human gut metagenome | biome: human gut; feature: human-associated habitat; material: faeces | place: Denmark | collected 2010 | reverse complement strand
GCAAAGGTATAATGATGAACGAACGTGTACAAGGCTGCATCGCGGATACGCTTACAAAAAAACACGAAAAATCCCGGTAAAAAGTCAAGATTCACTTGCTTTTTATCGGGATTATTGTTGAATTTTATTTCAAATTCCAGTCGTTCCGACTTACTTTCTTACCAAGTACGGGTTCTTCAGAACTTCCGACGGCGGATAGATAGTATAGATAGAGCTTTCGCCTCTCCACTGTCTCCACTCGTTTTCAATAGCATATTCCTCTGGCAACTTAATGTCTGCGGCAAGAGTATATGTCACAGGACGATATGTCTCAGTTGCTTCATCATATTCCTGTGAGCGTGTCACAGTACCAGCGGGCACGAGAACAAAATTCTGAGCACCACAACGATAATCGAAGTGGTCTTTGAGAGGACCGTTGTTTGCGTCCTTCATCATACGGAACATATCCTCACGGCAAGTAACAAGCGCCATTACATTTCCGGCAACCTCATATCTGTGCTCTTCGTAAGCAGCCTGAGCAAGCTGGTCGTCGGTCATGTTATCAACAGCAGCCACTTTTGCAGCATCTGCCCATGCACGGGCACGCACCTTCTTCAAGGCAGCTCTTGCCTCAGTGGTATATTTGTGTGAGCGTGCAGAAGCCTCAGCAAACCAGCAAAGCACCTCTGATACACGCACGAGCTGATGGGTCTTTGCAAGAGTCATACCTGCGTAGATAGGCTTTGTACAATCGAACGGAGCGGCAACGGGAGCACCATTGTCCTGATTTACAGCGAAACCGGTGTACATAGGACGGAAGTCTGAGATAATGGCATTCGACTTCTTTTTACCATCTTCTTCCCAAGTAGTGTATGGTTCGCCCTTCTTTGTAGCCCACCAATCAACACTATTTCCTTCCAAAGTCAGCAATGACTCTGCGAACACGGCGTTCTTACGTGGACCTTCCGGATAATTCTTCCAGAACTTACGCTCTGCGAGGAAGTCACCCCAACCCTGCCAGTCTTTGTAATACTGAAGCACATGGCAAGAAGTGAACTGTGAGTCGTCCGATCCCCAGCTTCCTGTGTTAGGATTGTAGTAGAGCCCGAGAATGCATTCCTTGCTGTAGTTGTTGCCATAGCTGTAAACATCCTTCCAGTCGGTGAGCAATGCGTTTGCACCGGTCTGAGTCATTATGTCGAGAGCCTCCTTAGCCTTGTCGGCAGCGAGTGCATAACACTCGGTCTTATGGAGAGGATAGCCTGCCATTGACATATAAGCGGCTGCGAGCACAGACTTGACAGCCTGTCGTGAAACATAGATATTGCTGCCGTTCACCGACTTTCTGTCACCTTCGTATTGTGCAGGAAGATTGAATCCATCAGCCTTTACCAAGTCGCTGATAATGATATTTTTGTAAATATCCTCAACCGAAGTAAGCGGAGTGGCATCAGATGTCTCTTCAAGACTGAGCGAGAGGACATTCTCCGGAGAAACCGGCACGGGGCCGAATGTGCGTACCAACATGAGGTAAGCGTATGCACGCCAGAAATAAGCCTGTCCGAGAGTTTCGCTCACTTCTGTTTCAGCAACACCGATGTGTTTTGCACAATCGATTGTATAGTTACAGTTTTTAATGATGGCATAAAGATTTTTCCACAAATCTTCCGAACCCTTCACATCAGAGGGAACCTCAAATGCGTCAGAAGCCAGATAAGCTGCCTTATTAGAACCCGTTGTTGATGTCACATCATCACCCATTACCTGTACGATAGTAGTATTTGAGTTACACTGCAATCCAAGCAGTGAACCGTAGAGTGATGTAAGCGACAAGTCAAGGTCTTCCGTTGTTTTGAACACATTTTCAGGAGTCATCTGACCTTTCGGGTCCTCCGTGAGGAAGTCGCTACAAGATGTAGTGAGCACCATTGAAGCTGCAAGAATGCAACCCGGTAAAATATTTATTTTCATAGTTGTGTAGTCATTAATTTGTTAGAAATTCGCTCTAAATCCGAATGTGAATGTTCTCGGAGTTGGATAGCTACCGAAGTCAAGTCCGCCGGCGATGTCGCCTTCACCATTATATCCGGCAGGATTAGAACCCTTATAACCGGTGATTGTGAAGAGGTTCTGCACGCTGAAGCTGAGACGTACATCAGCAAATTTGAGCATGCTGCGTGGCAAATCGTAAGCGATTGTCACGTTCTCACAACGGAAGTAGTCGGCGTTCTCCACCCACTTCGACGATGCTCCGAGGTAGTTGTTGCCTGCAACACTTGGGTTAGGCATTGTCTTGCCGATTTCACCGATGAAGTCAGCGTCTGTGATAGCAAATGTGTTACCATTCACTGAGTTCATGCTATAGCGCAATGCGTTGAGACGCTGTGCGCCAAATGCTGAGTTGAAGAATGCGTTGAACGACCAGTTCTTGTACGACAATGTGTTGTTCCATCCGAGTGTGAAGTCAGGAGTTGCCTTACCAAGTACCTTACGGTCAGTATTGGCGTTAGGAGTTCTTGAAGCCACACGCTCGCCTGCTGCGTTCTGCGACCAGTATGTGTCGTAACCTTCAGAGTCGATGCCAGCCCACTCATATCCATAGAAAGAACCGAGAGCTTCGCCTTCCATGGTAACGATAGGATCGGGAAGTATGGAAATGCCCCGCTTCTCGAAGATCATCTTCTGCTGGTCGGTGAGTTTCTTAACTTCGTTCTTCAGATAAGTACCATTGATAGAGGTCTGCCACTGGAAGTCCTTTGTCTCGATGATGCGTGCTGTGAGCGAAATGTCGAAACCGTGGTTAGCCACCTCACCTATATTGACATTGTATGAAAGATTACCAAGAGCAGCCGATGTTGTTGTGCCAAGGATGGCATCGGTAGTCTTCTTATTGAAGTAGTCGAAGCTGAGTTCCAAACGGTTATTGAAGAAACCGAAGTCAAGACCTAAGTCAAACTGCTTTGTCTTCTCCCATTTCAAGTCGGGAGTAGCAAGGCGTCCGATTCCATATCCGGGTACTGCTGTCGGTGTTCCGAATGTAGATGAAGCCTCAGAAAGCAGAGGAAGAGTTGAATACGGAGTGATATCTTGGTTACCAATGATACCGTAGCTTGCGCGTATCTTCAAGTTGCTGAGCACATCGCGTGTGCTTTCCATGAACTTTTCGTTTGTCACAGTCCATGCACCAGCGATTGATGGGAAGTAGCCCCACTTGTTGTTTGTGAAGCGGCTTGAACCGTCGGCACGGAATGTACCTGTAACCATGTACTTGCCGGCATAGTTGTACATCACACGGGCAACACCTGAGAGCAGAGCCCAGTCAGAGTAGCTGTTGCCGGCATTGATAACTTCTGCGTTCTTCACGTTCCACCAACCAACACCTGGGTTCTTGAGGTTGTTACCATTGATGTTCATGCCTGATGTCGTGCTCTTTGTTGCCTCCCATACACCAGTTGCAACGAGGTTGTGGTCGCCCCATTCACCAACGTATGTGAAGTTGTTCACTGACTGGAGATTCATGCGCTGTGTGTTACCATTGCCCATGTTAGCCTGGTGAGTTCTGGTCCAAAGATTTGAAGTGAAGTTGTAGTTTGTACCGTTATAATAATCGAAGCCGTTGCTTGTGGTAAATGTGAAGCCCTTGCAGATATTGAACTTCAAGTCGATATGACCATTCACAACATCGCTACGACGCTCGCTCTGATTACCAACGAGTGCACCGTAGGCATTGGGTTCAATGACACAAAACGGGTCCTGCATATAGTTGCCATTCTCATCGAAGATTTCCATTGTCGGAGAAGAGTTCAGTGCCACATACAATGGGTTGTTGTATGGCGAGCCGCTAAGAGAATTCACGCCCTTGCCTACACCACGCGAAGCATTGAAGTCCAAAGTAACATCCAGCCACTTCTTGAGCTGTGTCTTCAAGTTCACCTTTGCAGAGTAACGCTCGTACTGGCCACCTTCCAGAACGCTTTCGTTCTTCATATAGTTGCCGGAAACGTATGCCTGCATACCTTCGGTACCCTTTGTGAAGACAACCTTATAGTTCTGTGTCAGACCTGTGCGGAACATTACATCTGTCCAATCGACACCTGGCTTTGTACCGTCGAGGTAGCCTTTAAGCCTGTTTTCGCTCACGTTGAAGTAGTCAACGAGGAACTGTGCATACTGCTTTGTGCCCATCATCTTAGGCAGACGTGTTGCATTCTGGATACCCCAAGAAGCATCAAGAGTAATCTTGCTCTCGCCCTTCACGCCGCTCTTTGTTGTGATGATAACAACACCGTTGGCACCACGCGAACCGTAGATGGCTGTTGAAGAAGCGTCCTTCAACACCTGCATGTTCTGAATATCCTCAGGGTTTATGCCGTCGAGACCTGACTCGCGCACCATACCATCGACAACATACAACGGGTCGTTGCTCTTTGTCACTGAGTTGGAACCACGAACGCGGATCTTAACAGCACCTCCTGGAATGCCTGCGCTTTCCACAGAGACACCGGCCATACGGCCGTTGAGAGCGTCAGCCACCTGAGTGATGGGCTGATCCTTGAACTGCTTGTTGTCCATTACGGAAACAGAACCGGCGAGGTCGGCCTTCTTTACCGTACCGTAACCGATTACCACCACGTCGTTGAGCACCTCAGCATCCTCTTCGAGAGTGATGTTGAGGCTTGTCTTGCCGTTCACATTCACTTCCTGTGCACGGTAGCCAACGTATGAAGCTACAAGTGTTGCATTTGCGGGAACCTTCAATGTGAAATTACCGTCAAGGTCGGTGACAGTACCGTTGGTCTTGTTTCCCTTTTCCACGATGCTCACACCTACGAGCGGTTCACCGGCGGCATCAACAATCTGTCCGCTTACCTGCACATTCTGCTGCGCCTGAGCGGCAACATATACAGAGCGTGCCAACTCGTCGGCTGCCGAAACATTTGTTGTACACAACAACATACCAACGGCAAACGGAAGTACCAATTGCTTCTTATTCACGCGAAACAATGGTTTCTTTAAATTTTCCATAGAATTTGGTTTTAGTTAGTAAATTATTTCAATATCACATTGTATCATTACTTCTCAGGCTATATGCTGCGGCGGGGCATCGTCGTCGTCAAGACGGGAGTTAGCAGTAGTTATCAGAAGTCAATCCGCCTGCGGCAGATTGAAGGTAACGGACATCACCATTATTCTTCAATGAGTTATGCTATTGTCCGTTATCTTCCTTTAACTTCCGGCGAAGCCTAACTTCCGATAACTTCAGTTTCGGCACGCCTCATACCCCCTCTAATCCGCATATATGCACACATCCTGCTGCGGCAACGGCATGTCTTCACGACAATGCCACAACCGACACCATTGAATATATTCGCAAAAAAGATTTGTAATTGTTTTTACTGTTATGTCAATTACATTCTTTAAAACGGCATTAATGATATTTTCTTAATTCCGTATCAGGTTTCAGGTTCATGCTCTAATGCCAGTTGCGACTGGCCGGGCAAAGTTTTTGGTCTTATGCAAATATTAATAGATTTGGTATTCTAATCCAATAGTCGGCCGCAAAGGTTTTGTATTTTTTTAAATTGCGTCACACTTTTACGTTAATATTCCTTAAACGAAAGAAATATTAGATAATTAATTCAAAAAGTGGGGGGATGTCTGAATAAAAACTAAAAAAGAAGAGAACTATGAAGGGCGAATGTCCTGCCCGAAAAGACAGAGCAACCAGGCCGTTATGCACTCGGCGCTGCCGCTTGTTTTTTCGATAATCCCAAATCGGTCATCAGATTCCTACTCTGCTTTGTCTTTGTTTCGAGCAGCCAGCAACGTCCGGGTTGAAGCCATAGCTGGCTATGGCGAAACGCGGTCGGCGGCAAGATGACGAAACAAAGGCGAAGAAGGGTGGAAAAGAAAGACAACTTTTCTTATAACACGCCTGTTTCGGTCTAATGACCGATTTGGGATAATGAATCTCCAAGATTGTCTGCTGTCATCAAGATGACAGGCAGATCGGGCAGACATTCTGCTGACAAAAACAGTCTGGACGACTGTTGCCAAACCGAGCGTTTGTCAGCTGTCTGCCTCCAAAGTCTGCTCTATACCTTGCTCGCGATGACAGATGTGCACCTCTATTCCGAACTTCTCGTGCAGATGTTCGGCAAGATGCTGTGCCGAATACACGCTGCGGTGCTGTCCGCCCGTGCATCCGAACGAGAACATCAGGTTCGTGAAGCCGCGCTCTATGTAGCGGCTCACATGAGCGTCGGCGAGTTTATAGACGCTTTCGAGGAACGTTATTATCTCGCCGTCGTCCTCAAGGAAGCGTATGACGGGCTCGTCGAGTCCGGTGAGTTTCTTGTAGGGTTCGTAGCGTCCGGGATTGTGTGTGGAGCGGCAGTCGAACACATAGCCTCCTCCATTGCCCGAGTCGTCGGTGGGAATGCCTTTGCGATAGCTGAAACTGAACACACGGACGACGAGCGGACCATTGCCGTCGTACTTCGAGAATGTCGCCGGACCGTCCTGCGGATGTGCCGCATAGACATTGTCGGAAGTCGTGCGGTAGCCGTCGGCACGACTCAATGCCGGCTCTTCGATGTGCGCATATTTGGGCATATCGGCAAGGCGGCGCAGCATATCCATCATGTAGGGGTAAGGGAAACTGTCTGCATTCTTCAGCAGTTCGCGCAGGTTGTCCATCGCCGGAGGTATGGATTCGAGGAAATGCTTCTTGCGCTCGAAGTAGCCACGGAACCCGTAGGCTCCGAGCACTTGCAGAGTGCGGAAGAGCACAAACAGACTCAGACGACCGACGAACTCACGCACGGAAGGCACCTCGGTATAGTTTTTCAGCGAATTGTAGTATTCGGCGATGAGGTCGCGGCGCAGTTTGTTCGGATATTTTGCCGATGCCTGCCACAGGAACGATGCAAGGTCGTAGTAGAACGGACCCTTTCTGCCGCCCTGGAAATCGATGAACGACGGGTTGCCCTCGGCGTCGAGCATGACATTGCGTGCCTGGAAGTCGCGATAGAGGAACGAATCGGTGGACTCGGAGGTGAGGTCTTTGGCGAAAAGACGGAAGTTGGCCTCAAGCTTCAGCTCGTGAAAGTCGAGTTCCGAAGGTTTGAGGAAGCAGTATTTAAAGTAGTTAAGGTCGAAGAGCACGCTCTCCTCATTGAATTCCGGCTGCGGATAGCAGTTGTTCCAGTCGAGCCCCCGTGCGCCACGCATCTGTATGTTGGGCAGCTGGCGTATGGTGGCGACAAGGAGTTCCTTCTCCTTGTGCGTGTATCGTCCGCCAGCCTTGCGTCCGCCTTCAAGGGCGTCGAAGAGCGAAGTGTTGCCGAGGTCGGTCTGGATGTAGCGCAGCTCGTCGTCGCTCGCCGCAAGAACCTGCGGCACGGGGAGCTGACGCTGCGTGAAATGCTGCGACAGATAGATGAAGGCATGGTCCTCGTCGCGACTTGTTCCCACCACACCTATCACCGTACTGCCGTCGTCGGCTGTCAGACGGTAGTACTCACGGTTGCTGCCCGCCCCTTTGAGGCGTTCTATACTTGCCGGCTTGGAGCCGTGCCACGATTCATACAGTTCAACTAACTTTTCCATTTTCTTTCCTCTGGTGTCAGTGTTTCGTCAGAATCTTCCTTTTTGCCAAAATACTGCCTGTCCTTTCTGTCAGCCCATGCGCCCACCACTCTGTCGGCAACGACCATGAGAATCACGACACCAAGGGTGATGCTCCACGATGAGGTAAGTGCGTAGGTGCCAACGCAGATGACAATAAGCAAAAGCAATATCTTTATGTTCAGAAATCTTTTCATGCTGCGAAATTATAAAAAAAAATCGAGGTTAGGGAGAAAAAACAAAGAGAAATGAAAACGAAGCCGTAACACGCTGGTTTTCAGCCGCAATATCACCGGGTTTAAAACAAGCCTTGTTTGGAGAATAAACAAGCCTTGTTTGCACTCAAAAGAAGCCTTGTTTTGAATGTAAAGAAGCCTTGTTTTTAAAAGTAAAAAGGTAAAAAAGTAAAGAAGTAAAAGGAATTGGGGGTAACGGACTGGGGATTAATGGGTTAAGTGAATTTGAACTTGGAAATCAAAAGTAAGAAGTTAAGGATTTATTGCTGTACGGCAAAAAGACAGAGAAAGCTGAAAGTTTTTACCGAACAGCAATAATTTGGAATGCAAGCAAAAGCAGGGCATAAAAAAAAGGATTGCAAAGCCGAACCCGTCGGCCTTACAATCCGTTTTAATTAAAATCAATTGGAACTTCGCAACTCCAAATTATTATCGTTATACAAGAGTATGGTCAGACATGAATTACATCATGCCACCCATGCCGGACTGTCCCATCGGCATGGCAGGACCCTTCTCTTCCGGTTTGTCGCAGATGATGCACTCTGTTGTGAGGAACATTCCTGCGATGGAAGCGGCGTTCTCAAGAGCTACACGCTCAACCTTGGCTGGGTCGATGACACCTTCGGAACGCAGGTCTTCGAAGATATCCTTGCGGGCATTGTAACCGAAGTCGCCCTCGCCTTCGCGCACCTTCTGTACCACTACGGCACCCTCACCGCCGGCATTCTTCACAATCTGGCGGAGCGGTTCCTCAATGGCACGCATCACGATGTTGATACCTGTCTGCTCGTCGGCGTTGTCGCCCTTGAGACCTTCGAGAGACTTCTGGGCACGGATGTAGGTGGTACCGCCACCCACAACAACGCCTTCCTCGATGGCAGCGCGTGTTGCGCAGAGAGCATCGTCCACACGGTCCTTCTTCTCTTTCATCTCCACCTCGCTGTTGGCACCTACATAAAGCACTGCAACGCCACCTGCAAGTTTGGCGAGACGCTCCTGAAGCTTCTCTTTGTCATACGAGCTCTTGGTGTTGGCAATCTCGTTCTTTATCTGTGCCACACGGTCGGCAATGAGCTGCTTGTCGCCTGCTCCGCCAACGATGGTAGTATTGTCCTTTGTCACAGTAGCCTTGTCGCAGGTACCGCAAAGGTCGAGTGTAGCCTTGTCGAGTGTCAATCCCTTCTCTTCGCTGATGACTACGCCGCCGGTAAGGGTTGCGATGTCTTCAAGCATAGCCTTGCGACGGTCGCCGAAACCAGGAGCCTTGACAGCGCAAATCTTGAGACCGCCACGCAAACGGTTTACTACAAGAGTGGTGAGGGCCTCTGAATCGACATCCTCGGCGATGATGAACATCGGGCGGCCGCTTTCTGCTGCGGGCTGGAGGATAGGAAGAAGATCCTTGAGGTTGCTTATCTTCTTGTCGTAGATGAGGATGTAAGGATTGTCCATAACACACTCCATCTTGTCGGCATCAGTAACGAAATAGCCGCTGAGGTAGCCACGGTCGAACTGCATTCCCTCGGCAACGCCGATGCTTGTGTCGCGGCTCTTGCTCTCCTCGATGGTGATGACACCGTCCTTCGACACCTTGCGCATTGCGTCGGCAAGGAGCTTTCCTATTTCAGGGTCGTTGTTGGCACTCACTGTTGCCACCTGCTCTATCTTGTCATAGTTGTCGCCCACGACTTCGGCGTTGTCCTTGATGTAAGCCACAACGGCTGCCACAGCCTTGTCGATACCACGCTTCAGATCCATTGGGTTGGCACCTGCGGTGACATTCTTCAAGCCTTCTGTAACGATAGCCTGTGTAAGGATGGTAGCGGTGGTGGTACCGTCGCCAGCGTCATCGCCGGTCTTGCTTGCCACACTCTTCACGAGTTGCGCGCCGGTGTTCTCGAACTTGTCCTCAAGCTCCACTTCCTTTGCCACTGTCACACCGTCCTTTGTAATCTGCGGTGCGCCGAATTTCTTCTCAATGACAACGTTGCGGCCTTTCGGGCCGAGTGTCACCTTTACTGCGTTAGCCAATTTGTCCACGCCGTTCTTCAAGAGGTCGCGTGCTTCAATATTGTATTTTATATCCTTAGCCATGATGATTTGAAAATTTTAAGAATTGAATTTTGTAAGTTGAATTACTTCTGCACTACTGCGAGCACATCGCTCTGACGCATGATGAGGTACTTTGTTCCCTCGATTTCAAGTTCTGTGCCTGAGTATTTGCCATAGAGGATTTCATCACCCTCTTTAAGAATCATTTCTTCATCTTTCGTTCCATTGCCGGCAGCAACGATAGTACCGTGCTGCGGTTTCTCTTTTGCTGTGTCAGGAATGATGATTCCACCAACTTTTTCTTCTGCCGGTGCAGGAAGCACCAGCACTCTGTCTGCTAATGGTTTAATGTTCATAATAAACTATGTTTTTAAATTAATATTTCGTTTTACAACCCTATTGTGACGGGCTTTCAGCAAGTTTCACTGCCAAAACCGTGCCAAAACCGCAGCAATGACATTTTTGTCATGGCACGACTGACAATTACGCCACTGAAAAGCGTGCGCGCCCTACCCCAACGGCAGCATTACTCATTACAGCACAAGGGCTTGCGCTGAAGTAGAAAAGAGTGTGGAAAAGCGACATGTTTTCCGTAAAAAGTTTTCGAGTGGTGTCCTTATTTTCCTATGGCATTGATAAAGACAAAAAGAAAATGCCTTTTGCACCGGCTCGTTCAAAGCCAATGCAAAAGGCATTACACAACTGAAATCTTAGAATATTCCGAGATTATTATCTGGCGTCAAACTCTGACAAATCGACGAACTTGCCGCGTGCACGACGGTCGGCAATGGCTTTTTTGAGGCGTGCACGGCGGTGCGGGGCAATCCATTGGCGTGCGAAGATGTTGGGGATAGCCACGCCAAGGGCAATACACATGATGGTGATGGCGGAGCCCATGCCGAACTTCACGGCATTTGTGAGTTCGCCCACCACTCCGTTCATCTCAATCAACGCCACAAGAGCACGGTACATCAGCACTCCGGGAACCATAGGAATGACGCTCGGAATGGAAATAACATGGTTGGGAGCGTGCACGATGTGAACCACACGCACAGCTATCAGGCTGACAAGAGCACTTCCCACAAGCGAGCCTATGGCAAGTCCGAGATCGAGACCTATGTTGTTGTTCGACGGACCGAGGTTTACGAAGTTACGCGTACAAACGGCGATGATGCCTCCAAGAGCCACCACCCACAGCAGACGACGCGGTATGTTGAATATCATGGAGAAGCCCATGGCAGAGATAGCCGCCGCAACAGCGTAGCTGATGTAGGAGTTGTGCGGAATCATCGGGATGGAATAGAACTGCGTAAGGTCGAAATGCGAAATCTTAAGAAAGAACGCTATACCGAACGACATGGCCACAATCATGAGGAAAGTGTTGATGGCCCGCGTGAGTCCCACCTGTATGTAGTTGTCGAGCATATCATCAACGAAGTTTATAAGCGGCACGCCCGGAACGATGAAGAGGGCGCATGCAAGCAGAGGATGAAGCGGAGTGGATGTCCACGAAACCGGCAGGAAGGTGGTAAGCCATGCAAGAACGGTGCTCACGAAAGCCGCCACGGCAATGCCCATGTAGTTGTTGAAGCCGCGTCGCAGGAGCCAACCGCGCAGATACATACCGATTGCTGCAGCAAAGGAAGCGTAGAAGAATGCTGTCCAGTCGCAACCGAACTGTATGCAGAAACCGCCGCAGGCAAAACCTGTACCTATCGCCACCTGAAGCGGAGTGTAGTTGCGCGGACGTTGGCGTATATTCTCCAGTTCCTCGGCATATTTTTCGATGCTGTAGTCCTCTTCAATCGCCCGCCATGACAAACGGCTGACAAGCGAAATCGTCGTCATATTGATGCCATGCTTGGAGCAACGTTGGAACTTGGTGAACGAATGTTCGCCGTCACTGAGGTTCACCATGAGCATGTTGAACTGTACATAAATGTGAAGATGTTCTTCGGGGAGTCCCAAAAAGGCTGCCACACGGTTCATGTTACGCAGGATGCGGTTGGTGTCGGCGGCACTTTCAACAAGCATCTGACCGGTTTTCAAAAGCAGATCAAGCTTTCGTCTCAACAATTTCTCGTAATCGTTTTTTTGAATGCTATCCATTTTCAGCAATTATAAGTATTGTATATCCAACGAAAACCTCATGGCACAGCGACGGGAAAGCGGACTCTCCACACACCGTTTCAATCGGTTTCTTAAAGTAAAAAAAAATATTCCTAAACTAAAAGTCGTGCAAAATTATAAATAATATGTGAAATGATGAAATAAATATGCGACAAAAACAAGCCTTAGAACACATGAAAAAATAAATTTATCATGCCTGAAAAGAAAAAAGATAAGGGTGAATTGAAAATATTTTCAAAATTAGGTATAAAATAGGAATAAATCATTTATCTTTGTATGATGATGCGGAGAACGACTCGATTGCAACACGGCACATTCTCTGAAAAATGCCGGTTCGCACACAAACGCTCAAAGAAAAACGTATCAAATTAACAGAAACAAAATCAAACAAACATGAAAGATTTTCTGAAATACATCGCTGCCACGGTTGTGGGAATGATTCTTTTCAGCACCATCATTGTGGCATTCGGAATGATGAGTATTGTGGGCATCATGGCATCGGGTCAGGCAAAGACCCAGGTTGAGGACAATTCGGTGCTGGTTCTGCAGCTCAACGGCGAGATAACAGACCAAGGACAGGACAACATAATAGGACGGTTTACCGGCGGCGACATCAACCAGATGGGGCTGAACGAAATAACAAATGCCATAAAGAAGGCGAAAACCAACGACAAGATAAAGGGCATCTACATCGAAGCAGGGGCTTTGTCGTGCGGATACGCCACTCTGCAAGAGTTGCGCGAGACGCTCGCCGACTTCCGCAAAAGCGGCAAATGGATTGTGACCTACGGCGACACCTACACGCAGGGAGCCTACTATGTAGCTTCGGTAGCCGACAAAGTATATATAAACCCCAAAGGAATGCTCGACTGGCATGGTCTCGCTTCACAACCGGTGTTCTATAAGGACATGCTTGCCAAGTTCGGAGTGAAGTTCCAAGTAGTGAAAGTAGGTTCGTACAAGAGCGCGACCGAAGTATATACCGAAGAAAAAATGAGCGATGCCAACCGCCAACAGGTGTCCGCATTCATCGGAGGAACATGGAAAAACATCTGTCAGGCAGTGTCGAAGAGCCGTGGTGTAAGCGTCGATTCACTCAACAGTTGGGCCGACCACTGCATAATGTTCGACGACACGGAGAACCTGAAACGCGCCAAACTCGTTGACGGACTTATTTATTCCGATGAAGTGAAAGGCACGATAAAGAAGATGCTGAAGTTGAAAGACGACGATGACATTGCGCAACTCTCCGTCAGCGACATGCAGAACGTGAAGGAAGAAAGCAGCGACGGCGACGAGATTGCCGTGTATTACGCCTCCGGAAGTATCGTGCAGGACAACACCACAGCGACAATAAGCGGCGGAAACAACATCGTGGCGACAACAGTATGTAAGGATTTGGAACGCCTGATGAACGACGACGACATCAAGGCCGTAGTGATAAGAGTGAACTCCGGAGGCGGCGACGCATACGCTTCGGAACAGATATGGCACCAAGTGAGCAAGCTGAAAGCCAAGAAACCCGTCGTAATATCAATGGGCGACTACGCCGCTTCGGGTGCCTACTACATGTCAGCACCTGCATCATGGATTGTGGCACAGCCCAATACGCTCACCGGAAGCATCGGCATTTTCGCGGCAATACCCGATATGAGCGGACTCATCACGCAGAAACTGGGCGTGAAGTTCGACGAGGTGAAGACCAACCGCAACAGTACTTTCGGCAACACCATGGCACGCCCGTTCAACGAAGAAGAACTGGGCATCATGCAATCATACGTCAATCGTGGATACAAACTGTTCCGCCAGCGTGTGGTCGACGGCAGACATCTTAGCACAGAAGCGGTGGAACGCATCGCACAAGGACGTGTATGGCTCGGCAGCGACGCATTGAAGATAAAGCTTGTAGATGAACTCGGAGGCCTTGATGCGGCTATTGCAAAGGCAGCAAAACTGGCAAAGATGGACAAATGGCAGACCGGAGAGTACCCGGCACCACCGTCTTGGGCCGACCAGATACTTGGAAGCATGTCCAAAGGCAACTACCTTGACGAGCAGCTCCGCGCAAATCTCGCCGAATTCTACGAGCCTTACATGCTTCTCAAGAACATGAACAGCCGCGAAATGCTGCAAGCACGCGTCCCGTTCATCATCAACATGAAGTAAACGGGAGGCGGAACACAAAGATTTCCAATCAAGAACAACAAAGAAAACATAATGCGAACAGAAGGTGACTTCATAAAAATAACGGAATGGCTACTGCCCCTCAGCTGGCTTTACGGTATCGGCGTGAGGTTCAGGAACTGGATGTTCGACATCGGTTTACTGAAAAGCCAAAGCTACAACACGCCCGTAATCTCCGTGGGCAACATCACCGTTGGAGGCTCTGGGAAGACCCCTCATGTGGAATATCTCATCAATCTGCTGCACAACACTGTCAAAGTGGCAGTGCTTAGCCGTGGCTATCGGCGAAAGACCAAAGGTTATTTACTTGCCGACGAAAGCACCACGATGCCGGAAATAGGCGACGAACCGTTCCAGATACACCGGAAATACGACGACATATATGTGGCTGTCGACAAAAACCGGCGCCGCGGCATTGACCGTTTGAAGCATGATGACGCCACAAACGATGTGGAAGTGATTCTGCTTGACGATGCCTTTCAGCACCGTTATGTAAAACCCGGCGTGAACATCCTGCTCGTAGATTACCACCGACTCATCATCTACGACCGCCTTCTGCCCGCCGGACGACTCCGCGAACCAAAGGAAGGAACGGTCAGAGCCGACATCGTCATTATCACAAAGTGCCCTACCGACCTGAAACCTATGGAGTTCCGCGTACTGAAACGCGCCATGAACCTATTCCCATTCCAGGAACTTTTCTTCACAACGATAAAGTACAACGACCTCACCGCAGTGTTCGGCAACGACAAACGCCCCGTCAGCAGCATCACACCCGACACACATATACTCCTGCTCACGGGCATTGCGTCGCCGCAACAGATGATTGTCGATTTGCAAACGACATCGAAACACATCACACCGCTCACTTTCGGCGACCACCATCAGTTCACCCCTGCCGATGAGGAACGCATAAACAGCGAGTTCGAGGCACTACCTTCGCCAAAGATAATCATCACAACGGAAAAGGACAGCACACGCCTCCTGCACACGGAAGCACTCAGCGACAACGTAAAACAAAGCACATACGCCCTGCCAATGGAAATAAAATTCCTGCTCGGCGGCGAAAAAGAATTCAACAAAAAAATCATAAGTTATGTACGAAAAAATTCAAGAAACAGCATCCTGGCTAAAAGAAAGAATGACAACAAGTCCTGAAACAGCCATCATTCTCGGCACCGGTTTAGGACAGTTGGCAACGGAAATCACCGACAGCTACGAATTTTCATACAAAGACATACCCAACTTTCCCGTATCAACAGTGGAAGGTCACGCCGGAAAACTCATCTTCGGCAAACTCGGCGGCAAGGACATCATGGCAATGGAAGGACGATTCCACTACTATGAGGGCTACTCCATGAAAGAGGTTACATTCCCCATCCGCGTCATGTACGAACTCGGTATCAAGACACTCTTCGTGTCAAACGCATCGGGAGGCATGAACCCCGACTTCAAAATCGGCGACCTCATGATTATCACCGACCACATAAACTTCTTCCCAGAGCACCCTCTTCGCGGCAAGAACTTCCCTACCGGTCCGCGTTTCCCCGACATGCACGAGACCTACGACCATGCACTCATCGCCGAAGCCGACGCCATCGCTGCCGAAAAGGGCATACGTGTGGTGCACGGAGTATATATCGGCGTGCAGGGACCGACCTTTGAAACTCCCGCAGAATACAAGATGTACCACCGTCTTGGAGGCGACGCCGTCGGCATGAGCACAGTCCCTGAGGTAATCGTGGCACACCACTGCGGCATCAAGACATTCGGTATCAGCATCATTACCGACCTTGGACTCGAAGACACACCGGTGGAAGTGAGCCACGAAGAGGTGCAGATTGCCGCCAACAACGCACAGCCTCTTATGACAGAGATAATGCGCGAAATGATTAAAAGAGCATAATATCCATGACAGATATATCAAAACTCGGAGAATTCAGACTCATACACCGACTCACCGACGGTTATCTTCCCAAGAACAAATCCACTCTTCACGGTGTGGGCGACGACTGCGCCGTGCTCCATTATCCCGACAGTGAAGTGCTCGTCAGCACCGACATGCTCATGGAAGGAGTGCATTTTGACCTCACCTACATCGACCTTCAGCACCTCGGCTACAAGGCGGCGATGGTGAACATCAGCGACATTTTCGCCATGAACGGCACCCCACGCCAGCTCACAGTGAGCATAGCTCTGAGCAAACGCTTCTCCGTTGAGGACATGGAGGAGTTCTACAGCGGACTCCGCATGGCTTGCAACAAATGGGGAGTGGACATTGTCGGCGGCGACACAACCTCTTCCTACACCGGACTTGCAATAAGCATCACCGTAATAGGAGAAGCAAAAAAGGAGGACATCGTCTATCGCAATGGCGCAAAAGACACCGACCTCATCTGCGTTTCCGGCGACCTCGGTGCCGCATACATGGGTCTGCAACTCCTTGAGCGTGAGAAGAGTGTCTATTACCAGATGGTGAATGAAGCCCAGAAGAAGGACGACAAGCGACGCCTGGAAGAACTGAAACACTTCCAGCCCGACTTCGCCGGAAAGGAATACATCATACAACGCCAGATTCAGACAGAGGCACGCGGCGACATCATAGCACGCCTCCGCGAACTCAACATACGCCCGACAGCCATGATGGACATCAGCGACGGACTCAGCAGCGAGCTCATGCACATCTGCGAACAGAGCCACTGCGGATGCAGAATCTATGAGAAGAGCATCCCCATCGATTACCAGACGGCAGTAATGGCAGAGGAACTGAACATGAATGTCACCACATGCGCCCTCAATGGAGGCGAAGACTACGAACTTCTCTTCACCGTACCCATCGGCGACCACGCCAAGATTGTGGACATGGATGGTGTGAAACTCATTGGTCACATCACACGCCAGGAACTCGGCAAGATGCTCGTCACACGCGACAACCAGGAATTTGAACTTAAAGCCCAAGGGTGGAACCCGTTGGCATAAGGCAAATTACTGCAAACGACAGAACAACATTTCACATACAACAACGCCAGTCTAAGTGCAGGAACCACTTCTTCCGCACATAGACTGGCTTGTTTTTAACCCATAAGGCCTTAACCCCCAATCGGTCATCAGACCGAAACAAGCGTGTTATAAGAGAAAACCCAATGACCGATTTGGGTTAAATTTCACATTACATCAGACAGAACAGCAAAGAAATGAACATCAAATCAATAGGCAACAAGATAAAGGGACACCCTACAATGACGGAAGGAACGATGTATTCGATGCTCGTTATATGCGGCATTTCCCACTTCCTCAACGACATGATTCAATCCATCATCCCCTCCATCTACCCCATAATAAAGGACAAGTTCGACTTCTCCTTCGCCCAGATAGGCATCATCACGCTGGTGTTTCAAATGACTTCGTCCATCCTGCAACCCTTCACGGGTCTGTATGCCGACCGTCATCCCCGCCCATACGCCCTTTCCATAGGCATGTGCTTCACGCTTACGGGTCTGCTGATGCTTGCCTTCGCCGACAACTATCTGCTGATACTCCTTGCGGTGAGCATCGTCGGTTTCGGTTCGTCGGTGTTCCATCCCACGGCATCGCGCGTGGCGCAGCTTGCATCGGGAGGCAGAAAGAGTCTGGCGCAAGCCATCTTCCAAGTGGGAGGCAACGGAGGTTCGGCCCTTGGTCCGCTGCTTGCCGCCCTCATCATCCTGCCGTTCGGCCAGCACGCCATTTCGTGGTTCGCCATTGCCGCCATGCTTGCCGCCATCATCATGGTGCGGTTGGGCGCATGGTACAAGGAACGGCTTGTCTATTCAGTGAAGCATCCGCAAAAGGCAACCGGACTCAACACCCATATCTCCAAGCGTGCCAAATACGGAGCGTTGGGCATTCTCATCCTGCTCGTATTCTCCAAGTACTTCTACACCTCGTGCATCACGAGCTATTTCACGTTCTTCCTCATCGACAAGTTCGGCATCACGGTGCAGGCATCACAGATATGCCTTTTCGTGTTCCTTGCAGCCTTCGCCATAGGCACGCTCGCCGGCGGAATGTTCGGCGACCGTTTCGGACGCAAGTACGTTATATGGTTCTCCATCCTCGGTGCGGCACCGTTCGCCATAGCCATGCCTTACGCCAACTTCACGCTCACAATCGTCTGCACATTCCTCTCCGGACTCATCATTGCATCCGCTTTCTCGTCCATCGTGGTGTATGCCACCGACCTTATGCCCGACAAAGTAGGACTGATAGCCGGCATCTTCTTCGGACTGATGTTCGGCCTGGGAGGCCTGGGGTCGGCATTCTTCGGATGGCTTGCCGACCTGACAAGCATCGAATTCATATTCCAGGTGAGTGCTTTCCTGCCACTGCTGGGAGTGATAGCAGGATTTCTGCCGGACACACAGAAAAAGGAAGAGAAGGCCAAAGCATAACCCACTAATCCACAACTAATTACAAACACATTAAAAAGAAGTCTTGTTTACACTCAAAACAAGACTTCTTTGCATTCCAAACAAGGCTTCTTTGCACACAAAAGAAGCCTTGTTTTTTTTGTAATCATGCGGAAAACAAAAAATGAGTCGGGCAAATCATGAAGCAGGCAGGGCTGACTATAGGAGAAATAGAAGTTGGAGAAGCTCGCTTGCCATGACAATAAACCATAAGAACGAATTGTTTCTCAAATCACATTTCCCATTACCGCAAATCACAAAAAATCGCTCACAGAACAAGAAAAGACAGAAAAAAGAGCTAACTTTGTAAAGACTTTAACATTTTCCAAACGTGAACTTATGAACAAACTGAAAATAGGATACCTGCAACAGCATAATGTTGCCGACGCAACAGACAACATGAACCGCCTCGCCGAGGGCATAAAGCAGCTCGCCGGACAGGGTGCGCAACTCATTGTGCTGCAAGAACTGCACAACTCGCTCTACTTCTGCCAAGTGGAGGATGTGGACAACTTCGACCTCGCCGAACCCATACCCGGCCCGTCCACCGACTTCTTCGGCGCGATAGCCAAGGAATGCGACGTGGTGATTGTCACCTCCCTCTTTGAGCGACGCGCACCGGGACTCTACCACAACACGGCTGTCGTGATAGAGCGCGACGGCACCATAGCCGGCAAGTACCGCAAGATGCACATCCCCGACGACCCTGCCTACTACGAGAAGTTCTACTTCACACCGGGCGACCTCGGCTTCCGTCCCATCCAGACAAGCGTCGGACGCCTCGGAGTGCTCGTATGTTGGGACCAGTGGTACCCCGAAGCAGCGCGTCTGATGGCACTGCAAGGTGCCGAAATCCTCATCTACCCCACAGCCATAGGCTATGCCGCAAGCGACACACCCGACGAGCAGCAGCGGCAACGCGAGGCATGGACGACTGTGCAGAGAGGTCATGCCGTGGCAAACGGACTGCCGGTAGTGTCGGTGAACCGTGTGGGATTCGAGCCCGACCCAAGCGGACAGACACCCGGAATAGAGTTCTGGGGCTCGTCGATGGTGGTGGGTCCGCAAGGCGAAATGCTCCACCGCTCGCCATCGGATGAAGAGGAAAGCATCACAGTGGAAATCGACCTTGCACACAGCGAGGATGTGCGCCGCTGGTGGCCGTTCCTCCGCGACAGAAGAATCGACGAATACAAGGAAATAACAAAGCGGTTCATCGACTGACATACCCAAACGGCACCGCCCGCTTACAACCATTGCACCTGACACGACAATCCTGCAACAAACAATAAACCAATGAATATGAAACGGACGAAAATCTACCCGGCACTGCTTCTCCTTGCATTGGGAACAGTCTCGCCACGCAACGCCGAGGCGAAAGTGAACGACCTGCTACCCTATCCGCATGTCGTAAACCAGAAACAAGGCTCGTTCCTACTGAACCGAAGCGTACAACTGAACGATGCCACCGGCAACAAGGCTCTGCGCCAATTCCTTGCCGACAACGGCTGCACCACAAGCAATGACGCCGAGGCAAAAGTGAGCGTCACGATTACAGACAACATAGAAGGAGCACACGACTACACCCTCGCCGGATTCGACAACGAGGCATACACGCTCGACATCACCGACAACGCCATCAGCATAAAGGCAGTGACGGAAATAGGAGTGACACGCGCCGTACAGACACTGACACAGCTCGCCGAAGGATACAACGACGGCGCAGCTCCCGAACTCGAACTCGTGAGCATCACCGACTGGCCCGCCTTCAAGCTGCGCGGATGGATGCAGGATGTTGGCAGGTCGTTCCTGTCGGTAGAAGAACTGAAGAAGGAGATACGACTGCTGTCACGCTTCAAGGTGAACGTGTTCCACTGGCACCTCACAGAGAAGCTGGCGTGGCGTTTTCAAGTGAATGCCTACCCCGAACTCACCGCCGACCGCAACATGACACGCTACCCCGGCAAGTTCTACACGCAAGCAGAATGCCGTGAGATAGAGGAGTATGCCGCCGAGCACGGCATCACCGTCATACCCGAAATCGACATGCCGGGACACAGCGATGTGTTCACCCAGGCCATGGGGTTCGACATGCAGAGCACAAGAGGACGCACCGCCCTTAAAAAGATTCTCGACGAAGTGGCTGCCACTTTCACACGGGCTCCCTACATACACATAGGCGGCGACGAAGTGAGCATACAGGCAGGATTCCTCGAAGAAATGGCAGGCTATGTGCGCAACACACTCCACCGCAAGGTGCTGCTGTGGAATCCGCTCATGAACAAAGGCATAACCTCAGGCATTGCCGACATGACCCAGATGTGGTCGGCAAACGGAAAATTAGTCAGCGGAATGCCCAACATCGACTGCCGGTACAACTACATCAACCACTTCGACGTGTATGCCGACCTCGTGGGCATCTACAAGAGCAACATATACTATGCACAGCAGGGCAGCGAGGAGATAGCCGGCACCATCACCGCCACATGGAACGACACCAAGACGGAGACTGAAACCGACATCATCAGGCAAAACAACCAGTATGCCAACATACTCGCCTCAGCCGAACGCGCATGGAAAGGCGGCGGAAAGCAATACATAGAACAGGGAGGAACAACCCTGCCCAACAGCGGAGAGGAATACGACGAGTTCGCCGACTTCGAGCGACGATTCCTCTTCCACAAGGCACACTCGCTCAAGGAAGCTCCTATACCATACGTCAAGCAGAGCAACGTGCGCTGGCGCATCACCGAACCGTTCCCCAACGGAGGCAACGCCTCGCTCACACTGCCGCCCGAACGGTGCAGCGACGACATACTGCCGAAGTCGTTCACATACAACGGCACGACCTACAGCACATCCATCGCCACCGGCGCCGGCATCTATCTGCGCCACATCTGGCACTCGTTAGTACCCTCGTACTTCGCCAATCCGTCGGCCAACCAGACTGCCTACGCATGGACTTACGTTTACTCACCCATAGAACAGGAGGTGGGAGCACAGATAGAGTTCTACACCTACAGCCGCTCCGGCAGCGAATATGCGCCAAAAGCAGGACAATGGGACCGCCGCGGGTCGCACATCTGGCTCAACGACAAGGAAATTCCGGCACCAGAATGGGAACAGACCGACTGCGAAATTCCGCAGGATGACGCCGTAAAAGGACTCAAAAACGAGAACCTCACAGCACGCAACGCCGTGGGTCTGCACCTGAACAAGGGATGGAACAAGGTGTTCATGAAGCTGCCACATGCCAACAGCGGAGGTACAAAACGCGACAAGTGGCAATTCACTTTCGTCATTACCGACACCGAAGGCAACAACGCCGTGGAAGGACTGACCTACTCGCCAGACAAAACATTCGATACCCCAAAAGACGACGAGGATTCGGCACCGACACTTAGCGACGAGAACGACACCTATTGGTATCAGTTCAGCACGCCGTTGCGCGACGGCTACTACCCCACTTCGGCTGGCGACGGCGGCGACCTCTATGCACAGGCAAACGCAACAAGGGCTTCGGAATGGAAGTTTGAGAAACGTCAGGACGGCACTTTCAACATAGTAAACCGCGCTGACGACACTTTCGTATCGCCCGTGGCAGAATATAACACGGCACTGAAAACCGTTGCCGAAGAACCTGAAAGCGGATGGGCATTCAACAAAGCCAGCACGAAAGGCTACTACACCATCACCAGCGGCACGACGGAGATGAACCAGACAAGGGCGGTGCACAGCTACAAGGTGTTCAACTGGGGCGAAGGCACCAATACCACCGACACCGGTTGCCAGTTTATGTTCAACCAGGTGGCACACGAGCATCATCCGGCATCGGGCATATCCACCACAAAAGACGACAATGGCGTAACCGTAGTGAACCGCCGAATAGTAAGCTCATGGCCCTATCGCCTCTACTCAAACAACGGACAGAGTCTGCCCATAGGCAAAGAACTCACGGCTGGTGTCTATCTTGTAAAAACAGCCACGGGAACACAGAAGGTCGTGGTGAAGTAACAAGACTATACCACTGCACCAAACAAAGAATCCCTTCCTCCTTCAAAACCATGAAGGAAGAAGGGATTTTCCATTGCATGACATTATCATCAACAAGGTCCTTTCCACACATATCCGACAAAACTATAGGAGATTGAGCGTTCAACTCGACAACACTGATGGAGAAAAATCTAATGACCGATTTGGGATAAAACAAAAAAGAAAATGCGTCAAATGAGCCGCATGGTCAACAAAAAGAACTAAGTTCTACCTTTGGAAAACAACAAAAGCCACAGTGCGACAACAACCGGTGCTGCATAAAGGAATGAGACAACGCTGAAAAACTGGCGGTAACCCATTTCCGTCTGCATCAATCCCACGAAGAAGCCCGTAAGAACCACCGCCAACGGGACGACGGAAAGAGCCACGGCACGACGCAACAAGGCACAATCGGCCACGGCATACTGTATCATTGCCACGTAAAGGGAAGCCATACCCAAGCCTGATGCGGCATAACCAATGAACGAGGCAAGGCACACCATAGCAAACGATGCTGAGAGATTATAACTAAGGTAGAGCATCATCACACCGTGAAACGACATCAGCACCGCGGCAGGGAGCATGACATGGCGCAGAGAGAGGCTGCGGACGGCATTAAGTCCAAGTTTCTTGCCAACGAAGAAAGCCATCACACCCACCGTACCGAAAGCCAGTCCGAACTCCTGCGGTGCAAGTCCGAGTCCGCCATTATGCGCCGCATCCACCATGAAGAGCGGAGCCATGAGAGCAAGAAAAGCTTCCGGCAAGACAAAAAGAAAGAACATTACAAGCATCAAACGGCTCTTTTTCTCTCGCAACAGCAACATGAAAGACGCCTTGAAATCAGTGAAACGCACTCCTTTCAAGCTCTTCATGCCAGCCGGGACACGCCTTCCTCCGGGCAGGAAGACAGTGTGCCACAACCACAGAAAGAATTCCACTCCAGCCATGACATACACCACAAAGCTCCACGAATAGCGTATGTTGCGCGTGACAACCTCCATATTGCCGGCAAGAGTGGTACATATACCGATGCCGAAGAGTATGGCAAGGCTTCGGAACAATGTCGGAATACTGCGCCCGGCAAGGTCGTCAGGCAATGTGTTGACAAGATAGAACCGCTCCACCGCTATGCTGCCGAACACGCCGGCAATGACGAAGAACATGAGAAAACAGAGCGTTCCCTGCAACCAGTAGCCCGTGGGCAGGATGAAAGCAAGGGCGCAAAGGGAGAGAGCCGAGATGAATTCGGCAGAAAGAATCCACACCTTTGTGGTGCCGCGGAAGTATGTCACCACCGTCTCCAACAACGGACGCAGCACCAGAGGCAGGCAGAGCAGCGATGTATAAAGCGTCGCCTCAGTCTTGGTTATGCCGAAGCGGTGAAGCATTATCATCGCCATGAGAATGACAGCAAGCAGCAGTCCGTCGCCGAAAAGCAGCGTCGGAAGCCACAACCAGCGTCGGAAGCCATGCGAAGGCTGTTGCCGGGAGTTGCAGCGGATGTCTGTACTGTCGTAATCTGTCATTCTTTTAATCTTTCAAATAAACTTGTCTATGGTTTTGCTTCTATGGCTAAATGCTTTTCTGCAAGCCTCAACATTCATAAAACACATGGCAGTCGGTGCCTCAACGCTTCTTTCCGAAGTCGGGATCTATCTTCAGAAACACCGTCACAAGGAATGTGATAAGGCAGCACGCCATCACGATAATGAAGAACATCTGGTAGCCCACGAAGTCCTTTATATATCCCGACACCATGCCGGGAAGCATGAGTCCGAGATAGGAAATGCCCGTACAGATGGAATAATGCGATGTTCTGAACTTGCCTTGACTGTAAAAAAGCATGTAAAGCGTGAGCACGGTGAAGCCGAGTCCGTAGCCGAACTGCTCTACAAAGAGGCACGACGACACCACCCAGAGATTGGCATCGAGCGTGTAGCTAAGGAAAATATAGACGGCATCGGGCAGAGTTATGGCACACACCATAGGCCAAAGCCAACGCTTCATACCGTCGCGGCTGACGAGAACACCGCCGAGAATGCCGCCAAGCAGGAGTCCGATGAGCCCCACCGTACCCTGCGCCAGACCGTATTCTTCGGGCGAAAGTCCCATACCGCCATCGGCATTGGGGCGCATGAGGAATGTCTTCGTCATGGTGTTGAGCAATGCTTCCGGGAAACGGTAGAACAGAAAGAAGAGCATCACTATCACCGTCTCCTTGCAACCGAACTTGCGGAAGAAGGAGAAGAGCATGTGCTTCAGTTCCACAGCCACCTCGCCTACACTCTTTTCAGAGCCCGCATCGGCGGCAGGGTGAGGCATCATCTTGCAGTGATAAAGCCAGATGCCAATGAAGAGAGCTGCAAGTGCATAGAAAATGAGTGTCCATGTATAGACAACGGAGACGTTGAACGTATGTTCCAACAGTCCGGCAAGCGACACAAGAGCACCATTCACGAAGATGACGGCAAGACGGTAGAAGGTGTTACGAAGCCCTACATACTTCGCCTGGTTGTGTTCGTCAAGCTCAATCATGTAGAAACCGTCGGCAGAAATGTCGTGCGTGGCACTGGCAAATGCCATCAGGAAGAGGAAGAACATCGTACCCTGAAACCAGAATGCAGTGGGCAAAGTGAAGGCAATGCCTGCCAATGCGCTGCCCATGAGCACCTGCATGGCGAGCACCCACCAGCGTTTTGTCTTCAAAAGGTCGATGAACGGACTCCAAAGCGGCTTCACCACCCACGGCAATGCAAGCCACCCTGTGTAGAGACCCACTTCGGCATCGGTGAGTCCCATCTGCATATACATGACGATTGACAATGCCGTGACAACGACATTTGGCAGTCCTTCGGCGAAATATAATGTGGGAATCCATGCCCACGGACTTCTATTTTTCATCTATTCGTTCTTGTTGCTGCGCACTGTCATGTCATTATGGCAGATGCAGTAGGGAGTACTTAAGTTTTGCGTACCTACTAACATGCTCTCAACAAATTGAAAGTTTGCGTAACCTTATTATTTATATATCTTCTTTATTTCAGCTCCACGATAGTAATGCAACAGTATCTTGTCGTAGCCGTAACCATCGGCACCCATCACTGCGGCACCTATCTGACAAAGACCGACACCGTGTCCCCATCCGGCTCCGGTGATGCGGAATGTCTGAGGCACGCCTTCGGCAATGTCTTCCTTATCCACCACGAACGCACTGCTGTACAGATGCGTATCGCTTAAAGTGCGGCGTATTTCAAGTTCCTTGCCTATCGTGAACGTGCGCAACGTGCCGACAATCTTCAGGCGACAGATGCGCCCGCTGCGCCCACGCTCCAACGGGATGAGATCGACGATGTCGCCGAAATACATTTTGAGGCGGTCGGTGACGAGACGCTGCAACTGTTCCTGCGTGTATGTGACATGCCAACGATAGAAGTCGGTTGTCTCCTGGTCGTAATCGTTAAGCACTTCGGAAAGAATCTTCTTGTCGGCGGTGTTGCAGAAAGCCTTGGGAGCGGTGCGAATCCATTTTTCGGCATTCGCTTCCACGGTAAGGTCGGGCAGCAACGAGTCGGCATCGATATCGGAGGAAACCACATCGCGCACGGCAATGAGGTACGGTTTCTTGATATTCTCCCAGCAATACTGGAACTCTTCGGTTGCGCCGCCGCAGCATTTACTGAATCGTGCGTCGCAAATCTCGTCGCCGTCCATGAGAATCTGACCACGCGTTGCATGAACAGCCTGCGTCACTTTCTCACTCGTTGCCTTGGTTATGCCCTGATAACGCTGGCAATGGTCGTCGGCACAAACATCGAATATGGTGTGGTCCTCACGATCGTACCACTTTATAAGTTCGTCGTCCTTGCGTATAAAAGAGAAGAATCCGTTGCCACCCTCGCCCGACTGCAATCTGCGACGCTGCTCAATCTGTGCCAAAAGCCAGCTGCGCGAGATGACAGCATGAGCCTTCAGAAGCTCAAGACTTGATGTGGCACTCATTTCACTCGATATTACACTCGCCAGATACGACTCTACCGGCAGTTCGTTTATGGCACAGACCTTATCGGAATCCACTACAAGGCGGAGCGTTCCAAGGAAAGTCTGTGTCTCACGGCGTTCCCAATGGAAATTGACACCAATGGTAACATCATGCAACGAGAACGAAGCGTCGGCCGACTGCGGATGGAATGTAAGCTCACGATACTGTATGCCGTTCCAAAGGATGCCTCCCTCAGAGAATTCCACCTGCTGTTCGCCGGTGATAAGACTGCCCTTTGCCATGTAAGGGGCATTGAGAGAGAAACTTATTCTTGCTCCGCTCACGATGCCGACAGCCACCTGCGGCTGTTTGCCGGCGAAGTGATGGCTCGGCGAAAAGCGTCCCGCTGCGTGTGCTTTGAGTTTTGATATGGTACACGACAACTCGTCGGCGTGCATTCCGCATTCATTGAGTACTTCGACAGCACGCTGGGTTGTGATACTGTCGAAGTCGCACCGGCGTGGCGTAATAATCAGTCCTGCCATGTCGAGAGCACCCGGACTGACAAGGAGTTTACTGCCGTCGTCGGCAAAATAGCAGTCGGGACGATGCTTTGCACGCGGTATCACGACAGAGAGCAAGGTGTCGCCGTCGCGCCATGCCACGATGTTCATCATCGGTTCGGTGTCGCCTCCGTGCATAGGGAGAGCCGCATAGAGCGTGCGGAAGAGTCGTTCGCCCACCTCAGGATGCGTGCAGCAGACAACAAACGCAGGCACTACATAGCTCGTAACCAATGCCAGATACTCTTCATCATTTTCCTTTACAAGCACATCAAGGCTGCGACTGAGTCGCGGCCAGTCGGTCTGCAATGGCAGGACGCCACTTGTTCCGGCCTGAAAATGCTGATGGTCGGGAGCCGACGCACCACACTTTGGACCATTATAGAACACCATAAGTTCGGGATACAGACGCAGAAGCTTGTATATTTCGCCATAGTTTCCACCCACTTCCTGCCTTCTGTGACGGCGCATAGGAATGGTGAAGTGTGCCGGAAGAATAGGATACGGATTGACAAGAAGTGAGAAATTGCTGTCAATATTCTTTGTCATTTGCTCCTTCGGACGGTTGCATTCACAGAGGAAACATGGTCTTTTGGCAAGCGATGCCTTGTCAATCTTCGCTCCCGTCGATACCATCCGTGTGGGATTGAACTGCACTTTGAGCACAGTGTTGTCGCATGAGAGTTCGCGTGTAAGCACATTCTGAAGGTCGCGGAAATGCTTTCTCGCTTCGTCCCAAGTTTCAAGCTGACGGTTGAAGAAGCGTTGCAGGGAGCTATCCACCGCCACATCGTCCTTACCGGCTACGAGTTGTTGGCGTGCCGACACTTCAAGCGTGCGCAGACGGTCTTTGTACAGATTGTTGGCATTCACCTTTTCCACGCTCAAGGCGGCATCACTGTTGCCATCCCAACGGCGGCAGAGGTAGAGTTCGTCGTAGATTCTGCCTATACGATACTTGCGACTGAATGCAAGTCCGAGGGCATAATCCTCGCCATAGCTTGTGTTGGGGAACTGTATCTGCCGTACAAGCGGCGTGAAGAATGCACGCGGCGCACCAAGTCCGTTTATGCGCAAGGCGTTGTTAGGACCGTTTTGGTCGGTCCACTCACGATGGTCGATGAGTCCAGGCGGCAGAGTTTCGAGTTTGAAGTTGCACATACGATAGCTTCCTATAATCATAGCCGCCCCCTGACGATAGAATTCATCGACGATACGCTGCAATGTCTGCGGCGAAGAATAGAGGTCGTCGCTGTCGAGCTGCACAGCAAAGCGTCCACAACGGTCGTCATCCACCGCCACATTCCAGCATCCTCCGATACCGAGGTCGGTGCGGTCCGGTATGATATGGACAAGTCGGTTGTCTGCCGCCGCCATCTCTTCAAGGATTCCGGTAGTGGCATCTGTCGAATGATTATCAACGACAATCACATTATATTTGAATGTCGTTTTCTGTTCAAGAGCCGAATTTACGGCATCGGCCACAGTGCGTTCACGGTTGAACACGGGTATCACGACCGAGGCTTCCACATCGAAATCCTGCTCACGGTAGTCAATCTTGGCATACTCCGAAGTGTCCACCAATGCGCCTATCTGCTCCAGATGGTGTGTCACCACCTGCTCCATTTCCACCTGTACATCACGGTTTCGCGGATTCACATAATCGAACTGCTTCTCGCCGCTGCGCCGTGTGTCGGTTTCCTGGCGTGTGTAAAGGAATTCATTGATATGGAATATCGACGATTTGCGGCTTATATAAAGACGCAAATCATAGAAGGCAGCCCATTGCAACGCACTTTCCTGCTGCTGTTGCACATAGTCGTGCAGGAGCGAGGCACGCAGGAGTACAAGCTGTCCGAAGTCGAAATCATCGCGCACGCTGCCCGTCTGATAGTCAATCACAGGGTGACGCTCCGTCTTTCCTGCCGAGACTGCATAATGGTCGGCATACACCATGCCCGCATTACTGTCAGCAGCCACCCGCAAGAGGCGTTCAAGTGCGCTCATACCGAGTGTGAACGGCGTTGCCGACAGACTCAGAAGCACATAGTCGGCATCGGTATTGCCAGCCATAACGGCAATTGATTCGGAAGAAGTGATGCTGTCCACCGCCAACAAGGAACAGTTGTCGGGGGCTTCGTTATGTTGTGCGAAGTCGGGTGTCACCAACAGATTTATATGTTGTATCGTCTTACTCTGCCGTAGCACCTGCAGTGTGTCGGCAATGGCACAGACATCATCGCAAGGCAGGAAGCAGTCTATCTTTTCTCTCATGGTTCTTACATTTAATTCAAGTTTCGCATATCCGCAATATGCTTTTCATAAGACAGGCAGACAAACGACAAGGAGGACAATGCTGACGAGCGCAATGCAAGCCTGCATTCCGATTGACGAGCGCAGCCTATCTCTTGCAAAGTTAGTGCAAAGAAAAGGAAGTACAAAATAAAAACGGCAAACAATTTAAAATAATCTTCACACAAAAAACGTCTTTTCCAACAAAAAGCAGTAATTTAGCACCAGAAACATTAGCGAGAATGTCGGTATGATTCCCAACACAGAGGGTATGCCGTAATTTTACAATCACAATCCAATCTTAATTATATGAATACAAAATTGATTTTAGCTTCACTCGCCCTTGGATGCGCATCAAGCCTGATGGCGCAAGAGCATGTGATGACAATCGAGACGAAGAAAGCCGGAGCCGACATAGCAAAGACCATGTACGGCGTCTTTTTCGAGGACATTAACTACGCCGCAGACGGCGGTCTTTACGGCGAACTGGTGAAGAACCGCTCGTTTGAGTTCCCCCAGTCGCTCATGGGATGGCAGACTTTCGGCAATGTGAAATTAAAGAACGACGGTCCGTTCGAGCGTTGTCCGCACTATGTAGTGCTCAGCGATGCCGGACACAAGGAACGTCGCACGGGTCTGCAAAACGAGGGTTACTTCGGCATCGGCGTGCTCAAAGGCGAGGACTACCGTTTCACCGTCTGGGCAAAAGCCGCCAACGGAGCATCGAAGATAAGGGTGCAACTCATCGACCAAAGCACTATGGAGGAACGTCAGGATTTCGTATCGGCCACTCTCGACATCACTTCTGCCGACTGGAAGAAATATGAACTGATACTGAAATCGCCCAAGACCGACAACAACGCCAATCTGCGCATCTTCCTCGACAGCAAGAACGCGGTGGCACTCGAACACATCAGCCTCTTCCCCGTAAACACTTTCAAGAACCGCGAGAACGGTATGCGCCGCGACCTCGGCCAGGCTCTTGCCGATGTTCACCCCGGAGTGCTGCGATTCCCGGGCGGATGTATTGTCGAAGGCGAAACACTTGAGAACCGTTACCAATGGAAAAACACGATAGGTCCGGTGGAGAACCGTCCGCTGAACCGCAACCGTTGGGAGTTTACCTTCGACCATCGCTACTTCCCCGACTACTTCCAGAGCTACGGACTGGGCTTCTTCGAGTACTTCCAACTTGCCGAAGACATCGGTGCCGAGCCTCTGCCGGTGCTCAATGTGGGCATGGCATGCCAATACCAGAACTGGAACGACCCGAAAGCACATGTCGCCCTGGACAAGCTCCAGCCCTACATTCAGGACTGTCTCGACCTCATTGAGTTTGCCAACGGCGACACCACGACCGTATGGGGACGCAAACGCGCCGAAATGGGACACCCGGCACCTTTCAACATGAAGTATCTTGCAGTGGGAAACGAACAGTGGGAGAATCTTTACTTCGAGCGTCTGAAACCGTTTGTCAAGGCCATCAAGGCACGTTATCCGCACATACAGCTCATAGGCACATCGGGTCCCGACTCCGAAGGCGAAGCTTTCGAGCACGGTTGGAAAGCTATGACCGAACTGAAAGCCGACCTTGTGGATGAGCATTTCTACCGCAACGAGAAGTGGTTCCTAAGTCATGGACTGCGTTACGAGAACTACAACCGCAAGGGACCCAAGGTGTTTGCTGGAGAATATGCCTGCCATGGCGACGGAAAGAAGTGGAACCACTACGAGACCTCGCTCTACGAAGCCGCCTTTATGACCGACCTTGAGCGCAATGCCGACATTGTACGCATGGCTACATACGCTCCGTTGTTTGCCCACATAGACGGTTGGCAGTGGCGACCCGACATGATGTGGTACGACAATGTGCGCATGTTCAAGACCGTAAGCTACTATGTGCAGCAGATGTATGCACAGAACCGCGGCACAAACGTGCTCCCACTGCTTATGAACGGCAAGCCGGTAGCCGGCCAGAAGGGTCAGGACGGACTCTTCGCCAGCGCCGTAACCGACCGTAACGACGGCACCGTTGTCGTGAAAGTGATAAACACTTCCGACAAGACACAGAATGTAACGCTCAGCCTTAAAGGCATGAAACAGGCTTCGCAAGCCGTCACCACCACCCTTACATGCACCGACATGGATGCCGAAAACACCCTCGACACCCCCGACCGCATCGTTCCGCTGAAAGGCACGGCAGCCGTTGCTGCCGCACAGAAGGGCAAGACGGCATGTTCAACACTCAGCGACACGCTTCCTGCCAAGACCTTCAGAGTATATAGAATCAAAAAGTAAGAAAATCAGACATACGGCTATTACAAACGACAACAATCCCCGCGGATGCACACAGTACATGAACAATATGGTGTGCGACCGACGAAAAACGCCGATGAACGAAACGCTTTCATGTGTATGTCAGCACGTTCTCGCCGTGGATTCAGGCATCGTGAGAATAGCCGTATGTCTTTATACAGTCATTTTTCATTTTTCCTAAAAACTAAAACACACAAAAAAATCATGAAACATTATTGGAACCTACCGACAGCCGCTTCTTTTCTATCTGCAATGATGCTGTTTTCCGCAACGCCAGAAGCCTTAGCCACAGACATTGTAACTGTAAACACGAAGAAAGCCAAGAAGGTGCAGCGCGTGGAATACGGCTGGCACTATGAGGAGATAGGCATGATAGGCGACGGAGGTCTGTATGCAGAACTTGTGCGCAACCGCAACTTCGAGGAGGCTAACCTGCCCGAAGGACTCATTATCAAGGACGGAATGTATGCCGACATGCCCAACCCCAAGCAACCCATAAAGCAGATTTACCAGATAGACCCGCTCGTGGGATGGCTCACTCTGCCGCTCACCAATTCGCCGATACGCGTAAAGCGCACCGCCGACAACCCTCTGAACGCCAACAACAGCCACTCCATGCGCATTGATGTGCTTGAAGACATAAGCAACGGAAGCGATGCCGCCATCGTAAACACCGGCTACTTCGGTATGGCTTTCAAGCAGGGCGTAGGCTACCGGTTGTCGCTCTACGCGCTTGCCAGGCAGTATGAAGGCGCGCTTGAAGTGTGCCTTGCCGACAAGGACGGCAAACCCTGCTCGACACCGGCAACCATAACTCTAAGGAAGGGAGACTCCTGGGAGAAGCACAACGTGACGCTCACCGCCCAGAAGAGCGTAGCCGACGGTATGCTGCGCATCGTCCCGACAAAGAAAGGCACACTGCAACTCGACATGGTGTCGATGTTTCCCGGCGACACTTACGATGGCGGCAAGTCGGTATTCCGTGCCGACATAGTGCAGAACCTCAAGGACTACCGCCCCGACTTCCTGCGTTTTCCCGGCGGATGCAACATACACGGAGTGAATGAAGAGACCATGAACCACTGGAAAAAGACAGTGGGCGACATAGCCATGCGCCCAGGACAGTGGGGAAAGTGGGAACCACACTACCGCAGCGACGGACTCGGCATGCACGAGTTCTATGAACTTTGCGAGTATTTAGGATGCAACGCCATGTATGTCATACCCGTGGGCATGGTCTGCACGGAATGGGTGAAGCGCGACAAGGACGGCAACTTCATGCACAAACCCACCGATGTGAACTACTACATTCAGGATGCCTTGGACGCAATCGAGTATGCCATTGGTCCCACAGACAGCAAGTACGGAGCCATGCGTGCCGAAAACGGACATCCCGAACCGTTCCCTCTGAAATATGTCGAAATAGGAAACGAAGACTTCGGACCCGTGTATTACGAGAAATACCATCAGATTTACAAAGCTCTCAAAGAGCGTTATCCACACCTTATATATATTGCCAACAGCACGCTGAACGACCGCCAGCAGGAGGACATTGACAAGTTTGTGGACAAGAAGGAAATTGAAGTGTTCGACGAGCACTACTACCGCAACGTGCAGTGGGCCATCGACAACTTCCACCGCTTCGACCACTACAAGCGGCTGGGCATACGCCTCTACATAGCCGAACTCGGAATCATGGGCAACGGTGTGGGCGGTCCGGTGGGACAATACCCTACTGCCATACTCGCCGAAGGCATATTCAAGATGGCACTGGAACGCAACGCCGACCTGAAGCCAATCATGGCAGACCGACCACTGATGCGCAACTGGGAGTGCATAAACCGTGGCGACCTTCAGCCCATGCTTCTCAACTCGTCCACACAAAGCGTGAAGACCTTCAACTACCATCTGTGCAAGATGCTGCGCGACAACACTGTGGATGTGGTGTATGACGTATCAAACACCGAAGGCGAAAAGAATCTCTTCGTGACAGCAGGCAAAGACACACGGACGGGAGAGTACATAGTGAAGATAATAAACCTCGGCAACACCCCTGCCACATTCTCCCTCAACCTGAACGGCAGGAAGTTCACCGGCAGAGCCGACATCACCACACTCACCGCAAAACCCGACCAGCGCGCTACTCCCGACAATCCAAATGCCGTCAGCCCCGAGGAAAGACGCGAACTGTTCGTGAAATCAACGCCGACAATCACCGTAGCAGAGAAATCGTTCACCATATACAGAATGAAATAACTAACGACAAGATACTGACATGAACAAGAACAACATCATGGCTCTGGCTTCATTGGCGGCGATGCCGATGTCGGCAGAGGCGACAGAAAGACCCAACGTGATAATAATCATAGCCGACGACCTGGGTTGGGGCGATGTGAGTGCCTACGGCAACCGCACCGTCTCGACACCCAACATCGACTTCCTGGCGCAGAACGGTGCCTGCTTCACCAACGGACACGCCTCGTCTGCCACATCGACACCGTCGCGCTACGGCCTCATGACGGGCATGTATCCGTGGCGTAACGACGATGCCAAGATTCTGCCGGGCGATGCTCCGCTGCTCGTCGGCACCGACCAGTTCACCATTGGCAAGATGTTCCAGCACGCCGGCTACTCCACCGCCGCCATAGGCAAGTGGCATCTGGGCATGGGCGAGGGCAAGATTGACTGGAACCGACAGATAACACCGTCGGGCAACGCCATCGGGTTCGACTACACCTACCTCATCGCCGCCACCGTCGATCGTGTGCCTACGGTGTATGTCGAGAACGGACGCGTGGCCAACCTCGACCCCAACGACCCCATTTCCGTAGATTATGAACACCCGTTCGAGGGCGAGCCCACCGGCGTGAACAACCCCGAACTGGTGAAGATGCACTGGAGTCACGGACATCAGAACGCTGTAATTAACGGCATTCCACGCATAGGATTCATGAAAGGCGGCAAGAGTGCCATCTGGAACGAGAAGACCATGGCTGCCGACATACTCGCCAAAGTGAAGGCTTACATTGACACTGTGCCGCAGGGCAAGCCGTTCTTCCTCTACTACGGACTGCACGAGCCGCACGTTCCACGCGTCCCGGCATCGCAGTTCGAGGGCAAGTCGGCCACGGGAGCACGCGGCGATGTGGTGATAGAAGCAGACTGGTGCGTGGGCGAGACTATGAAATATCTGAAAGAGAAAGGTCTGGACGACAACACTATCGTGATATTCACAAGCGACAACGGTCCCGTACTCGACGACGGATATGAGGACGGCGCCGGCGAAACACGCTCCATACACGACCCCAACGGCGGACTCCGCGGCGGCAAGTACAGTCTGTTTGAGGCTGGCACACGCGTGCCTTTCTTCATGTACTGGAAGGGAAAAATCGCCCACTTCACCACCGACGCACTCGTGACACAGCAGGACCTGCTCGCATCGTTCGCACGCATGATAGGCGAAAAGATACCCGACGGACTCGACTCGCAGGACTATCTCGACACTTTCCTCGGCAAGAGCGACAAGGGACGCAAGGGTTATGTGGTGGAGGCAAGCGGCCGTCTGGCATACCGCAGCGGTCGTTACGCACTCATACCGCCATACAGCGGACCCAAGACCAACGCCACGGGCAACGAACTCGGAAATGTTGATCACTACTCGCTCTACGACCTGACTGCCGAACCTGCACAGCAGACCGACATTTCGGCACAGAACCCGAAACTGGTGAAGAAGCTAAAAGCCGAATTTCTCAAAGCAGCAGGGTCGCACTATGTACACGACCAAAAGCAGGAAGTACTGCAATAAGAGCCACAAGCAAAGGGGACGAGCGGGAACTACTGCTTCCGCCACGCCCTAAGGAAGCTGCGGACATACCCCATACAACCTCCCCCTACTCCGGCTTCAAGACATAACAAGCGGACAAGACAGATGTGACAGACGCAAGAAGTCACAGTGTCTTGTCCGTTTTTTTGTTTTTACCGGACAGCAATATCCAAAAATCTTATTTTCCAATTCCCGTTCCTCGCCCCATTTCGTTCCCAATTCATTAATTTATTAACGCCCAGACAATTATCCTAACCCCCTTTTACTTTTTCACCCTTTGACTTTTTTACTTTTA
>OIWU01000791.1_pt1 | contig 36120 bp, 40 predicted proteins | sample 1587711 | NCBI WGS metagenome assembly OIWU01 (sample SAMEA3888909, study PRJEB22519) | human gut metagenome | biome: human gut; feature: human-associated habitat; material: faeces | place: Denmark | collected 2010 | reverse complement strand
CGCCGGGGCTGGCCGGGGCTCCGCTCCGGCCTACGGCCGCCTGCGGTGGCCGGCCCTGCGGGCCCGCCCCCTGCCGGGATTCCGCCCCTCCCCATAGCGCCCAGGCCCTCCGCACCCACCGCCCCGCTTTTTCATAGAATAAACCATCCACGCATTGTATTTCTTGTCCCAAAGTGATATAATAGCCTATAATTTTTATTTTCCGTTACTCCACAGCAAGGAGGCTTTGCTATGCAGCCCATCATCCGTTCCGAAAAACTCTCGCAGGTCCATTCCGACATCCGCGGCCCCGTCTATGTGGAGGCCATGAAGATGATCGCGGAGGGAACCCCCGTCCTGCGCCTCAATACCGGCAATCCTGCCACCTTCGGCTTTACCATGCCCCCCAGCGTGCGCCACGCCCTGCTGGAGAATGCCGATAAGGCCGTTGGCTACTGCGATTTCCGCGGCATGCCCGCCGCCCGTCAGGCCATTCTGGAGTACGAAACCGGCAAGGGCATCCAGGGCCTCACCCCCGATGATATCTTCGTCGGCAATGGCGTCAGCGAGATGGCTCAGTTCGCCATCACCACCCTGCTCAATTACGGTGATGAGATCCTGCTCCCCAGTCCCAGCTACTCCCTGTGGACCAATGTCACCCTCATCTCCGGGGCCAAGCCGGTGTTCTACACCTGCGATGAAGCCTCCGACTGGTACCCAGATGTCGCAGATATCCGCCGGAAGATCACCTCCCGCACCCGTGCCATCCTCATCATCAATCCCAATAACCCCACTGGCGCGCTGTACCCCCGCGAACTGCTGGAGCAGATTGTGGCGATCGCCCGGGAAAAGGAACTTATCCTCCTCTCGGATGAGATCTACGACCGCCTGGTCATGGACGGCAAGGAGCATGTCTCCACCGCTGCCCTCTGCCCGGATCTCCCGGTCCTCACCTTCAATGGCCTTTCCAAAAGCCACATGATCTGCGGCTTCCGCTGCGGCTGGCTGGCTGTTTCCGGCCCTCGCGAGTTGACCAAAGATTTTATCGCCGGCATGGTGGCGCTCACCAGTATGCGCCTGTGCGGTAATGCCCTCACGCAGCTGGTCATTCCTGCCGCCCTGCAGGATGAACAAAGCACCCGTGAGCTGCTCATCCCCGGCGGCCGCCTTTATGAGCAGCGGGAAGCCGCCGTTCAGGCCATCCGCCGGTTCGATTGCCTCTCGGTGGTCAAAAATACCGCCGCCTTCTACATTTTCCCCCGCATCGGTCTCAAAAAGTGCCCCATCACCGATGATAAAAAGTTCGCTATGGATCTCCTGCACGAAAAACACATCCTGCTGGTGCCCGGCAGCGGCTTCGATTGGCCTCAGCCCGATCACTTCCGGGTCGTCATGCTGCCGGAAGCGAAGGACCTCGCCCGCGCCATGACCGATGTCGGTGAATTCCTGCAAACCTACCGTCAGTAACTATCAGCAAAAAGGCCCCGGCGTCAAACCGGGGCTTTCTTTCCATCATAGTATTCACGGAGGACCTCATGAAAGCCATCTTCATTGATATCGATAACACCCTGCTGGATTTTGATGCCTATGTCCGCACCACCATGGAGCAGGGCTTTGCCCATTTTGGCCTGCCCGCCTACCGCCCGGAGATGTACCATACCTTCACCGCCGAAAATAATAAGCTCTGGCGGCAGATCGAGGAGGGTACACTCACCTTCGCCGAGCTTCAAAAAATCCGCTGGAACAATGTTTTTGCCGCTCTTGGCATCCATTTTGATGGCCCCGCCTTTGAACATTACTTCCGTGCCGCCCTGCACGAGAGCGCCATCCCAGTCCCCGGTGCCATGGAGCTCCTGCAAAGCCTTTCCGGCCGCGCACTCCTGTGTGTCGCCAGCAACGGCCCCTACGAACAGCAGCTCCACCGGCTGGAGATCGGCGGCATGAAGCCGTATTTTGATTATTTCTTCATTTCGGAGCATGCTGGCGCCGCCAAGCCCGCCCCAGCCTTCTTCGATTACGCCTTCCGCGAGCTGAACGAAAATCGCTCCGTCCCCATCCTCCCGCAGGAAACCCTCATCATCGGGGACTCTCTCTCGTCCGATATTGCCGGCGGCCTGCAATACGGCATGAAAACCTGCTACTACCGCCGCCCCGGGGCCCCCGCCGCTCCCACCGGGGTAGATGATACCGTTACCGACCTGCGCCAGATTCCCGCCCTTTTCTAATCGCTGCATTGCCTGGGGTACGGCCCGCAGGCGATGCTTCGCATCGTGCCGTTCCTCGCTTCGCTCGGAACCGGCCCCGCAGCTTCGCTGCGGCCCTGCGGGCTGCCCCATTACACCGTAAGGAGAATGAATGCTTACTTATCACCAAACAACTGAAGCAGAAAAATACCGTATCACCGCCTGGGAATATGAAGGTGAGTATGCAATCTACAATGCCACACCTTATGCGGAGCAAAAGAAAAAAGGCTTTGGCTTTGCCAATCCGCTCAATCATTTCTATTCCTTTTACGCAGGGGAAGAACTGGTTGGCTTTATCAATCTGTACGAGGAGGAAACCGAAGTCTTCTTCGGCATCGGCGTTGCACCGGCCCATTGCGGCAAAGGCTATGGCCGGCAGATGACCGAAATCGCCTGCACGCTTTCGCGGCGCTTATTTCCCGGCAAGCCCCTTTATCTGGAGGTGCGTACCTGGAATACCCGCGCTGTCCGCTGCTACCAAAAGGCCGGCTTTCGCATCGTCGGGGAACCCCTCCGCCAAACCACCTCTCTCGGCGAGGGTCTTTTTTACCGCATGGTAGCCCAATAGAATCAAAAAAAATCCGACCCACGGTGTTTCCGCAGGCCGGATTTTTTTATATCGTTTGGATTTGGGATCACTTTTCCCAGCGGCGGCACAGCTCCTCCACCTCGTCCGCAAAGCGCGCGATGTCCTTGTTGGCACTCTGCCGGTAACCGTTCGCAATGCCGGAAAGCCGCTCCACCGCAGCCAACAGCCGGCGGAATACCTCGCTGACAAAACCGGCCTTCTTCTCCTTGTCCCGCGGGAAGTCCCGTCCCTTGGCCAGGCACGCGCCGTCCATCAGGCTGTACTCCGATTCAAAGAGCGGCACCTCGGCCGTGTAGCCCAGCCCCTGCAGCGTCTCGCGGAAGCTCAGCGCCGCGGTTTCCTCGCCGTGCACAATAAAGACCTTCTTGGGCTTCTGTCCCTGCATCTCCAGCCAGTGGATGAGTCCGTTTTTATCCGCGTGGCTGGACATGAACTTAAAGGAGCAGATTTCCGCCCGCACAGCGATCTTCTCTCCAAAGAGCTTAATCGAGGTAAGACCATCCAAAAGCTGCCGTCCCATCGTTCCCTCACTCTGGTATCCCACAAAGACGATGGAACATTCCGGCCGCCACAGGTTGTGCTTCAGGTGGTGCCGGATGCGTCCGGCCTCGCACATGCCGCTGGAGGCAATGATGACCTTGGGGGTCGGGTCGGTGTTCAGCGCCATGGATTCCTGCGAGGTGCGGGAAAGCTTCAGCCCGGGGAAACTGATGGGCTTAAAGCCGTTTTTCAGCAGCTCTATGGTCTCCTCGTCGGCATAGCCGGTCAGGTCGCCGTCGTAAATCTGGGTGGCCTCCAGTGCCAGCGGGCTATCCACATATACCGTAAAGTTGGGGTTCGATTCCACCAGCCCCCGCGCCTTGATCTCCCGGATGTGATACAGCAGCTCCTGAGTGCGCCCCACCGCAAAGGAGGGGATTACCACATTGCCGCCCCGGGCCAGTGTCCGGTCTATGATCTCGGAAAGATCCTTGGGCACATCCTCACCGGTCTCATGCAGCCGGTCGCCATAGGTGGATTCCATCACTACATAGTCGGCCGGGGGCACCGGCTGCGGGTCCCGGATAATAGGCTTATCCACATTGCCGATATCCCCGGAGAAGATGACGGTACGGGTCTCGGCCCCCTCCGTCACCGTAAAGCGGATCGCCGCCGAACCCAGCAGGTGCCCGGCATCATACCAGTCCGCCGCAATTCCCGGGAAAAGCTCCACATGGTCGCCGTAGCTTACCGGCACCAGCAGCTCCAGGGTATCGGTGGCGTCCTGCACCGTGTAAAGAGCGTCCTCGGTCGGGTCGCCGCTGCGTTTATTTTTCTTTGCTTTCCACTGGGCATCGCTTTCCTGTATCCGGGCGCTGTCCAGCAGCATGATCTTTAAGAGGTCGCAGGTTGCCCGTGTCGCGTAGATAGGCCCCTTGTAGCCGTTTTTCACCAGCAGCGGCAGCCGCCCGCTGTGGTCGGTGTGGGCATGGGTCACACATACCGCGTCTATCGCTGTCGCGTCAAAGAACAGCTCGTTTTCATTGTATACATCGCCGCCCTGCTGCAGGCCGCAGTCGATGAGAATATTCTTGCTGCAGGCGGTCAAACGGTGGCAGCTGCCAGTCACTACCCGGGCCGCCCCCCAAAAGCTCAGTTTCATAAATGCGCTTCCCCTTTCGATTTTCTTTTTCCAGTATACCACACCCCGCCGAAAAAGGAAAGGGGACAGCAGGGTGGGGGTGGGCGGCTGCCGCAGATTTTACACTCTGTTCATGGGGCAGGAGCGGCGCAGCCGCGCGCCCTGCGGGCGCGCTCCCGGCCCAAAGGGCCGGTGTGGGCGGGGCAAAGCCCCGCCCGGCTGCGCCGCCTTGGCCTCTGTCGCCAGTTCCTCCGCAAACCGCAAAAAGCCGCCCCCGCGCAGGGAGCAGCCTTTTCTTTTACAGCTCTTTGTAGTAGGGACAGATATCCTCATAGTGCCCGTCCTTCATCCGGAAGCCCTTGGGAATGGTACCCAGCTGGATAAAGCCCAGCCGCTCGTAGAGGTGCCGGGCGTGCAGGTTGGTGGCTACTACGGCATTAAACTGCAGTACCCCAAAGCCATGCTTTTTGCCCTCCTTCAGGCAGTCCAGCACCAGCTTTTCGCCAATGTGCAGCCCACGGGCCTTTTTACTTACCGCGTAGCTCGCGTTGCAAATGTGCCCGCAGCGTCCTACATTGTTGGGGTGCAGAATGTAAAGCCCCAGCACCTTTCCGGCTTCGTCCTCCGCCACACCGCACCAGCTTTGCCCGGCAAAAAACTCTCTGCCGCTTTCCTCGGTCAGCAGCTCCTCCTGCGGGAAGGCAATCCCGTCCTCCACTACCCCATTCCAGATGGCAACCATCGCCGGCAGGTCGCAGCTTTCATATCCTCGTATCGTGATCTGCATGGGCCCAGCCTCCTTTTCGCTTCCTCGCCGATTCCTGCCCGCCGCAGGATACGGCCCCGCAGGGCGGCGCTTCGCGCCGTGACGGCCTGCCGGCCGTCCCCGCGGCTTCGCCGCGGCCCCTGCGGGGCCGGACCTGGGGGACGGCGAAAACCAGCCAAGGATACAAATCCCCCCTACCCTGTATAACGCCGCAGGCCCCAAAAATGCAACACGATTTGGCCCAATTATTGCAGCTGGCGGCGCAAAATATCGCACAGCTGGCCTATTTCCCCGGCCTCCTCGGTAAAGCGGTACAGCCGCTGCCGGATGACCCCCAAGCTGCGGCTGACCGAGGAGGGCGCCAGGCCCATCTGCTCCGCGATGGCGGTTACCGTTAGGCCATCGGTATAGCGCAGCCGGGTAAGCTGCTGCTGAGCCGGGGTAAGGCAGCGGGTGCAGCCGTACTGCAGCAGCCGGCGCAGGGCCAGCCGTTCCTCGCTGGGGCCGCTCTCCTCCCGCGGGATGTAAAATTCCAGCGTGGCGGTACTGATGCAGCGCGCGACGCGTTTTAAGGGGCGAGGGGTGAATTTAGTTGTAGTAGTCATGCAGAATCCTCTCCGTTTCTCTGGTATCCACGAGCTCGAACCGCAGCAGCTCAATGCGCTGTTTCAGGTCGAAGTAATGCGGTCCTCGTGCTGTTTTGATCTCTTCCTTGAGCTGTGTCAGCCGGTCCTCCAGCAGTTCCACGCTGCGGTGGTACTCCCCGGCCAGTTCGGCAATTCCCATCATGTTTTCTCGGTTTCCTCTCTTTTTCTCGATGCGGCTTGGTAGCTTTCGGCGAAGGGACCTTTTTGTGAAGAACATTTGTTCTCTCGCTTCTTAGCGTACTCCGCTTTTGGCGTTCTGTCAACCGTTATTTTTGCAAAGTCCCATAAAACGGTCGCCAAAAAACTTCACTGATTTTTGGCAGATAAAATTTTGTCGAAAGGCTTGACATTCCCGAAAAAATCACTACGATAAGCTATCCCAGGGGTTGGGAAGATTTTCCCCGGCCCCAATCCGGGACCGAGAAGGAGCGAAAACGATGTATGGCATCAAACTGCGCCAGCTGCGGCGGCAGCTGGGCCTGACCCAGCGGCAGCTGGGGACACTGTGCGGGGTGGGCGGCACCACCATCAGCATGATAGAGCATGGCAAGCGGCTGCCCGGCCGGGAAACCCTGCGCCGGCTGCAGGCGGTACTGGGCGATTTGCCGCCCCGCCCCGCCAAGCCCCTGCCCACGGCGGAGCTGCTGACCCTGCTGCGGGGGTGAGTCCCTGCAAGGGGCAGGACGGGCCGCAGGCCAGCCCGTCCCCTGCCGCCGACTCCGCCGGGGCGCAGAAAAGCCCCACCGGGGAAACCCGATGGAGCTTTGCCGAAAGCCAATATTTATCCCAGCCGGTCACCATTGGCGGCGGGCTGCTGCGGGGTGATGAGAATAACTCCGCCCGCGGAGTAGGTACCCAGCACCAGTACCTCGCTCATAAAATCCGCGATCTCCGGGCCGAAATCCACCGTGAGCTGGTAGGCCGGGCGGCGGGCCTTGGGGAAAGGCCGCGCCGTCAGGATGGTGCCCACCCGGATATCCAGCCGGGAAAAATCTTCGAATGTCGCCAGTTGTTTTTCCATCAGATGCTGATCTCCCTTGCGACCTTGTAGAACAGCTCATTGATATCCTTCTTCATGGCCAGGGCCTCATCAATGTCGATATCGTAGATACGGTTTTCCTTGACCCCGACGATGCGGCTGCCCACGCCTTCTTCCAGCAGCTCGATGGCACGGTAGCCCATGGCGCTGGCATAAACCCGTTCCATGGCCGTGGCGTCGCCGCCGCGCTGCACATGGCCCAGCACCGTCAGGCGGGTCTCCACGCCGGTGCGCTGCTGGATGTAGTAGCACATATCCTTGCTGTTGCCCACGCCCTCGGCCACCACCACGATGAAGTGATGCTTGCCGGTGGTCATGGTGGCCTTCATGCGGTCCACCACATCGCGGTCCAGGTCAAAGGGGCGTTCCGGGATGAGGGTGGCGACGGCGCCGGTGGCCAGACCCGCGTACAGGGCCAGATGGCCGGCATTGCGGCCCATGACCTCCACCACGGAGCAGCGGTCGTGGGATTGGGAGGTATCCCGCAGCTTATCGATGCTTTGCACAGCGGTATTTAGGGCGGTATCAAAGCCGATGGTATACTCGGTGGAGGCGATGTCGTTATCGATGGTGCCGGGGATGCCGATGGTGGGAATGCCCAGGGCCGAGAGCTTTTGGGCGCCGCGGAAGGAGCCATCGCCGCCGATGACCACCAGGCCGTCTATCCCGCGGGAGCGCAGAATGGCCGCCGCCTTTTTCTGGCCCTCTTCGGTCATAAATTCCTTACTGCGGGCGGTATACAGGATGGTGCCTCCCCGGTTGATGATATTGCTGACAGAACGCTCTTGAAGCTCGTCCATGCGGTCTTCCATTAGGCCCTCGTATCCATGGAAAATGCCATAAACGCTGTGGCCCTTGTGCAGGGCGGTGCGTACCACACTGCGGACCGCGGCATTCATGCCGGGGGCATCGCCGCCGCTGGTGAGTACTGCAAAGGTTTTCTTCTTGGTTTCGCTCATGTTATTTCCTCCTTTTGGTTGGCTTACTGCAAAGCCGGTTCCGGCAGGGCCTTGGGAGCCTCCGGCGGCAGCAGGGCTACATTCTCCTGGCCCAGCACCCGTCTCAGCTCGCCCAGCAGCACCGGGTTGGCATCGGTATTATATTCCTCTCCCGCCTTCAGCAGGCGGCCGGTATCGGCGGCCCGCACCAGCAGGGGGGTCTCCCCTTCAAAAATGGAAAACAGCAGCTGAAGCTTTTCCCACTGTTCTCCCTCCATCTGTGGCACCCGGATGAGCAGCCTGCCGCCCTTTTGGGGGCGTTCGGCCGCGGGCTTGCCGCTGCCTCCCTTTTCCCGGCTCTGCGGCGGGCGGGGGGGCGGGGCGCTTTGGCGCTCCTCGATGGTAAAGACCCGCTCCAGCACCATTTTGGTGTCGTCCTCCTCCCGCAGGGAGACCCTGCCCCGGAAGAAAAGCGGTTCGCCCGGCACCAGCTTGGCACTGACCTGGGAGTAGACCCGGCCAAAGCACATGACCTCCATGCTGCCGGTCATATCCTCCACCGTCAGCAGGGCCAGGATATCCCCCCGCTTGGTGGTCCGCATCTTTTTATCGGCCAGGATGCCGAAAATATCGACCCAGGCATTATCGTAGGGGGCATTGGTCTCAGCGCTTTGCAGCCGGGCGATGCGCACCGCCTGGTAGCGGTCGTAAAGGGGCAGGTACTGGCTCATGGGGTGGCCGGAAAGGTACATGCCGGTGACTTCCTTTTCGTAGGCCAGCAGCTCGGCATGGGGGTATTCTTCCCGGGGGGAGAGCCGATAATCGGCGGTGGCGCCGCCTTCCCCAAAGAGGGACAGCTGCCCGCCGGAAAGGTAGCGGCTTTCTTCCGCAATGGCATCGGCCAGGGGGCCGTAGTTTTCCATCATCTCCCGGCGGTTGGCGCCCAGGTGATCCAGGGCCCCGCACTTGATGAGGCTTTCCACCCCGCGGCGGTTGAGATCGCCGGCCGAGGTGCGGCGGCAGAACTCCACAAAATTGGTGAAGGGGCCATCCAGCTCCCGCTCTTTCAGAATATCTTCGATGACACTGCGGCCCATATTCTTGATGGCCAGAAGGCCGAACCGGATGCCCTGCGGCGTGACGGTAAAGACCATATCGCTCTGGTTGATATCGGGGGGCAGCACCGGGATCTCCAGCCGGGTGCATTCCTCGATGTATTCCATGAGCTTGGCGGTGGAATCCAGTACGCTGGTCATCAGGGCCGCCATGTATTCCCGGGGGTAGTGCCGCTTAAGGTAGGCCGTTTGATAAGCCACCACGGCATAGCAGGCGGCGTGGGATTTATTGAAGGCGTAGGCCGCGAAGCTGCTCATCTCATCAAAGATGCTGTTGGCCACGGCCTCGGAGATGCCATTGGCGGCGCAGCCGGTGATGAAGTGCCCGCGCTCCTTTTCCATGACATCGGCTTTTTTCTTGCTCATGGCGCGGCGGACGAGATCGGCCTGGCCGTAGCTGTAACCGGCCAGCTCGCGGCAGATCTGCATGACCTGCTCCTGATAGACGATGCAGCCGTAGGTGACGCCCAGAATGGGCTCCAGCAGCGGGGTCTTGTACCGGACGGCGGCGGGATTCTGCTTATTGCGGACATACTGGGGGATGGAATCCATGGGGCCGGGACGGTACAGCGAAATGGCGGCGGTAAGGTCTTCGATGGACTGGGGGCGCAGCTGGGTGAGCATCTGGCGCATACCGCCCGATTCCAGCTGGAACACCCCGGAGGAATCGCCGCGGGAGAGCATCTCGTAGACCGCGGGGTCATCATCGGGGAGCTTGTCCATTGAAAAATCCGGCTCCCGGCGGCGGATCATCCGCTCGGCATCGGCGATGACGGTGAGATTGCGCAGACCCAAAAAGTCCATCTTGAGCAGGCCAAGCTCCTCCAATGTGGTCATGGTGAACTGGGTAACGATGGATTCATCGTTTTTGGCCAGCGGCACATAGCTATCGACGGTATCCCGGGTGATGACCACGCCGGCAGCGTGGGTGGAGGCGTGCCGGGGAAAGCCCTCCACCTTTTTGGCGGTTTCGATGAGCTCCGCCACCTGAGGGTCGCTTTGGCACATGGCCCGCAGCTCGCTGTTGGCCTCCAGGGCCTTATCGATGGTCATGTGCAGCTCATTGGGGATGAGCTTGGCGACGGCATCCACCTGGGGATAGGCCAGGCCCATGGCCCGGCCGACATCCCGCACGGCGCCCCGGGCCAGCATGGTGCCGAAGGTAACAATCTGGGCCACATGGTCGGCGCCGTATTTGCGGACGACATAATCGATGACCTCCGGCCGGCGCTCGTAGCAGAAATCCACATCAAAATCCGGCATGGAAACACGCTCGGGATTGAGGAAGCGCTCGAACAGGAGATTGTACTTCATGGGGTCGATATTGGTGATGCCGATACAGTAGGCGGCAATGCTGCCCGCACCGGAGCCGCGCCCCGGCCCGACCGGGATGCCGTGGCTTTTGGCGTAGTGGATGAAATCGTGGACGATGAGGTAGTATTCCACATAGCCCATGCGGCTGATGGTGGAAAGCTCATATTCCAGCCGGTCGCGGTATTCCTGGGGCGGGTTTTCGCCATAGTGCCGAAGAAGTCCTTCATGGCACATGCGGCGGAAGTAGCTTTCGTTATCCTCGCCATTGGGGGCATTGAACAGAGGCAGCTTGGTGTGGCCAAACTCAAACTCGACATTGCAGCGCTCGGCGATCTTGACGGTATTGGAGAGGGCTTCCGGCACATTGCGGAAGAGCTCGGCCATCTCATCGCCGCTTTTGACATAGAACTCCTGGGTGGGGAATTCCAGCGTCTGCTCATCATTGACGGTGTGGCCGGTCTGGATGCAGGTGAGCAAAAACTGCATGCGGCTGTCCTCTTTTTCGAGGTAGTGGGCGTCATTGGTGGCCACCAGCCCCACGCCGAGCTCCCCGGCCAGGCGGATGAGATCCGGGAGGATCTGCCGCTGCTCCGGGATACCGTGGTCCTGCAGCTCGATGTAGTAATCTTCCGGGCCGAAGAGATCGCGGTACCAGGCGGCGGCCTCCCGGGCCTTTTGGTAATCGCCAGCCTCCAGTGCCCGGGGCACTTCGCCCGCCAGGCACGCCGAAAGGCAGATGAGGCCCTCGTGGTGGTCCTTTAAGAGGTCGCGGTCGATGCGGGGCTTATTGTAAAAGCCCTCGGTGAAGCCGCGGGAGACCATGTAGATGAGGTTGCGGTAGCCCACCTCATTTTTGCACAGCAGGATGAGGTGGTAGGGGGAGGAATCCAGCCGGTAGACCTTATCGAACCGGGAGCGGGGGGCCACATAGACCTCGCAGCCGATGATGGGGCGGATGCCCTCCTTTTTGCACTCCTTGTAGAAATCGATGACGCCGTACATGACACCGTGATCGGTGATGGCGACGGCGGACTGGCCCAGCGCTTTGGCACGGGCAACCAGCCCCTTGATGCGGCAGGCGCCGTCAAGGAGGCTGTATTCGCTGTGGATGTGCAGATGGACAAAATCGGTCATGGGGTGCCTCCTTGGCGGAAATTGGGGAAAGCCCGGGAGCCGCGGCCCCGCCGCGCCAGCCGAAGGCCGGCAGGCGGGACGCCCCGGGAGGGGCGCCCCCGTAAAACGGCGCGAAGCGCCGTTTCGGCGGGGCCGCGGGGGGCGGGGCAGTTCGTTTTGCGGTAAAAGGTCATGGCGGTGCCGGTATCCTGCACCAGGGTGTCACGGGGCGCGCACAGAATGCGGCAGGTGCAGTAAAAATCCCCAGCCGCCCCGCTGATATTCACAAGCTGCCACAGCCACACCGCCGGGAACCATTCCCGGGGCAGGCAGGCGGCCAGCACGGCAAAGACAATCCCCCACACCACCACCGGCGCCAGCGCAATGGCAACATAGGCCGGGCGGGTAAAGTAGGCATCGCTGCCGGCGTAGGCGTAGACCACCTTATAGCCGTAGCGCACGGAGGCGCCGCAGGCTTTCATCACGGCGCCGTGGGTCAGCTCGTGCAGGGCAATGTAGGCGAATATCCCCGCAAGGGCGCCGAGCCGGAGCAACAGCGCAGAAAGCGGGTCCTCCCCGACAAAATCCCGCAACGACCGGCCCCACAGAAAGGGCAAAATCAGCATGATCACACACAGGGCAGCGGAAAGCCCATTGACGATCCAGAACTGTTTTTTGTTGTGCACCAGATCGATGGAGGCAGCGGGGGTATGGCAGTAGCCCTGCGGCAGGGCGGCATAGCTTTTCATAAGGTCAATCCTTTCGGGTGGGGATATTATTAGCGGCGGTGCCGGGGGCTTGCAGGGGCATATCCTCCCGGCGGCTGCGTTCTCTCCCCGGGGAATGATTTGCAACGGGGCAAAAGCAGGGCGGGGGGTATTTCAAGCGGTGAGTCAGTTCTTGCGGGCGGCAAGCTCCATTATTTTTTCCAAACGGTGGTTGACACCGGAGCGGGAAAGCGGCGGGGTGAGCTTCTGGCCCAGCTCCCGCAGGGAATCGAATGGGTTCTGGAGACGGAGCTCCGCCAGGGCCCGCAGTTCCTCCGGGAGGGAATCCAATCCCACGGTGTTGATGGCGGCGATCTGCCCGGCGGCCGCCCCGGCGACCTTATCCATATTGGCGGTATCGCAATTGCTGGCGCGGTTGGCGGCGTTGCGGCGCTCCTTGAGGATCTTGGCGTTCATGATCTCCATGGAGGTGAGCGGACAGCCCATGAAGGTGAGCAGGTCCTCGATCTGGGTGCTATCGTGCAGGTAGACGATGGCCTGCCCGCGGCGCTGGGTCAAAAGCGGGGAAAAGCCGACATCCTGCAGCAGAGCCACGAACATCATCAGCAGCTCCTCGCGCGGGACGGCGAATTCCAGATGGTACTTGGTTTCGGGATCGGAAAGGGTGCCGCAGGCCAGAAATACACCGCCCACAAAAGCACCGGCTCCCTCATCGCCGCCCAGCAGCTCAAAGGTGACGCCCTCCGGGTAGAGCATGGCGAAGTGGTTATACAGGTCGATGCGGTCGGCCATGTCATCGACGGTGACGCGGTAGGCCAGCTGCCCGGTGGAGAGCTTTTCCTCCCGCAGGGTGACGGTGCCGGTCATGGGGCGGACGCTTTGCACCAGCTGGGAATAGTACTGGGCGGCCCGGCGTTCGCGGGTCAGCATCTGCATTTTGGGCACCGAGAACTCGCGGGAAAAGACCATCAGCCCAAAGGACTGCTGGTTGGGGAAGTGCTGGCGCACGGCTTTATTGGAAAGGATCTCATCCTTGGCGGCGGTGGTAAAGGAGGGCATGGTTGTTATTCTCCGGTGATGGGGTGATTTTTTTTGGGGTACGGCGAGGAAAAATGGGGGATGGCAAGGGACGGCCGCAGGCAGGCTCTTGTCCGACGCAAGGCGGACTGATGCCTGTCAAGGACGGGGCGCAGCCAGCGTTCATTTTTACCGCCGTCCCGCAGCGGGGTGGGACGGTTGGTGCAGGGGGCCGTGGCGGGCGCAGCCCGCAGGGATGGGCAAAGGGGCTGCCGCCGCACCCGGCGCTGGCTCATTCAATATACTTGATCTCGCATTCGAGGGTATAGCCGGTCTTTTCCCGGACGATGCGCTGTACTTCGGCGATAAGCTGCCGCACATCAGCGGCGGTGGCGCCCCCCCGGTTGATGATGAAGCCGGCATGCTTTTGGCTGACCTCGGCCCCGCCGACGGAAAGGCCCTTAAGCCCGCACTGATCCACCAGGGCGGAGGCATAGTTGCCTACCGGCCGCTTAAAGGTGGAACCTGCACTTCCATATTCCAGCGGCTGCTTTTCCCGGCGGCGGGACATATAGTCCTCCATTGCGGCACGGATCGCCGGTTCTTCGGCAGGGGTCAGCGCCAGCACCGCCTCTACAATCACACAGTCCCGTTCCTCAAAAATGCTGTGGCGGTAGGAAAGTTCCAGCGCCGCGGCAGGCAGGGTGCGGTATTCCCCGGCTTCATCCAGGAAGGTGACCTCTGTGAGGACATCCCGGAGCTCGCCGCCGTAGGCACCGGCATTCATGTATACTCCCCCGCCCAAAGAGCCGGGGATGCCAAAGGCCCATTCCAGGCCGGAAAGGCTGTTTTCTGCAGCGGCCCGGCAGGTAGCGATGAGAGAGGCCCCGGCCCCGCAGCGCAGGGTATTGCCCTGCCGGGAGATGGCGGTAAAGTCGCCATCCAGCTGGATGACAGGGCGGGCAATGCCGCTATCGCTGACCAGCAGATTGCTGCCCCGGCCCAAAATAAAGGGGTCGGTCCCCGCCGCCCGGCAGAGGGAAACGGCGGTTTGCAGCTGGGTACGGGTGCGGGGGTGTAGCAGCAGCGCCGGCCCGCCGATGCCAAAGGTGGTACGGCGGCTCATGGATTCATTTTCGGTATAGGGGATGCCCGCATTTTGCAGCTGTTCCAGTAGATTCATGGGGTTTGCTCCTTTCGGCGGTCAGGGCTGCACATCATCGGTAAGGCCCAGCTGTTCCATCAGCTCCTTGGCAGAATTATTGCCCATGGCGCGCTGACGGTAGTTCATGGTGGCCACCTCGATGATAACGGCGAGGTTTCGGCCGGTCTGGACCGGGATGGTGGCGGCGGGCACCTTCATGCCCAGAATATTGGTGGTTTCCTCCTCCAGCCCGATGCGGTCGTAGACCTTTTCGGGGTCGTAGGTTTCCAGCTGAATGACGAAATTGATATTGGCGGTATTTTTGACCGAGCCGACGCCGAACAGCCGGCTGACATTGATGATGCCGACCCCGCGGAGCTCCATATAGTGGCGGATGTTATCCGGGGCGGAGCCGACCAGGGTGGTATTGGAGACCCGGCGGACCTCCACGGCGTCATCGGCGATGAGGCGGTGGCCGCGCTTGAGCAGCTCCAGGGCGGTCTCACTTTTGCCGACGCCGGAATCCCCGGTAAGCAGCACACCCTCGCCGTAGATCTCCATCAAAACGCCGTGGACGGTGGTACGGGGCGCCAGCTCCAGACTCAGCTTGGCATTGAGCTGGGCGGCCATATGGGTGGTATTTTCCGGAGACTGCATCAGCGGCACGCAATACTTTTCCGCCAGCTCCAAAAAGAGGGGGCGAAAGGAGAAATCCTGAGTGATGATGACGGCCTTGGGGCTGCGGGAAAGGAAGCCCTCCAAGCTCTGCCGCAGCAGGTGGGGCGGCAAAGTTTCCAGATAGGCCAGCTCGGTACGGCCGATCATATTGATGCGGGCCGGGACAAAGCCCTGGAAGAACCCGGTGAAGGCCAAGCCCGGGCGCATCAGCTCGGCGTGGCTGACCAGGATCTCCTCCTCGGTTTTGGGATAATAGAGGATCTGCAGGTTCAGGTCCTTGATGAGCTTTTTAAGCGGGACGGTATACTGGTGCGGCATGGGTAAAACCCCTTTCTATGATGAAAGCTGGCGGCGAGGGAAAATGTCGGGATGGCAAGCGGACGGCCGCAGGCAGGCTCTTGCCTGACGAAGGCAGGCTGATGCCTGTCAAGGGCGGCCACGCAGCCAGCACCCATTTTCACCGCCGCCGGGCGACAACGCATAACTGCTATGCGGCAGCGACATGCAAAATAGCTATACACAGTTTATTATAATACATTTATCGGCGGGATACAAACAATATTACACGGTTTTTACGAAAAATCGTTACAAAAATAACAGAGATGATAAGAGGCCCCGCTTCCCGGAGGAAACGGAGCCTGAAAAAACAATATTTTAGGCGAGGATATCCTGGATATCCCGCAGGCCGGTAAGGGTGGTAATGACGATGGCGGAATCGCCGGGCTGGAGGGAATCGCCGCCGGAGGGGATGATGACCTCGCCATTGGGGCGGGTGATGCAGCCCACCAGCACATTGGGGCGGGTGGCCATATCCTTAAACGGCACACCGATGAGCGGCGAGCCGGCGGTAATGTGGAATTCCAGGGCTTCTACCTGGTTTTCTACCATGCGGTGCAGGGCAATGACCCCGCCGCCGGTGCTGTTTTCCATCGCGCGGACATACTGCAGGATGCGGCTGACGGTAACCACGCTGGTGGAAACGGTGCTTTCCACGATGGCGGTCTTATTGATAAGCTCGGTGAAGGAATTGCGGTTGACCTTGGCCACAGAACATTCGATATTGTGGCAGCGGGCATACATGGCCAGCATGATATTGAGTTCATCCAGGCCGGTGAGTGCCACAAAGGCATCGGAATCATCCAGGCCCTCCTCGGCCAGCAGATGCACATCGGTGGCATCCCCGTGGATAACCAAAGCGGTGGGGACTGCCTCGCTGAGATCAACACAGCGCTGTTCATCACGGTCCACCACGCGCACACGCATCTTCATCTGGCTCAGCTGCTCCGCCAAAAAGCGGGTGATGCGCCCGGCCCCGACCACCATGACATTGCGGGCATGGTCCCGGAAAACGCCCAGCGCTCGGAAGAAGTTCTCCAGTTCCTGGGGCTTGGCGGTAACGCTGATGCAATCTCCCGCACCCAGCACATAGTTACCATCGGGAATAACGACCTCTTCCCCGCGGCGGACGGCGCAGACCAACACCTTGACCTGCAGGGAGGCGGCGACATTTTTGAGGGCCATGCCATCCAGCAGGCTGCCCTGCGGAATGTGGTATTCCACCAGCTCCACCCGGCCCTTGGCGAAGGTTTCCACCTTGGCGACCGCCGGAAAGCGCAGGATACGGGCGATATCACGGGCAGTCTCCCGCTCCGGGTTGATAGAAAGAGAAAGCCCCATCTCCTGCTGCATGAATCGCAGCTGACTTTCGTATTCCACGCTGCGCACCCGGGCAATGGTATTCTTGGCGCCCAGCTTTTTGGCGGTCATGCAGGCGATCATATTGACCTCATCCTCGCTGGTAGCGGCAATGACGAGATCCGCCTGACTGGCCCGGGCCTGCTGCTGCACAGTATAAGCGGCGCCATTGCCCTCGATGCCCAAAACATCCAGTTCCTCCGCCAGGCGCTCCGCCATGCCGGGGCGGTTATCGATGACGGCGACATCGTGGCCCTCGCGGGAAAGATGCTCCGCCAGGGCCCGGCCGACCTTTCCGATTCCGACAATTACGATCCTCATAATGTTCTCCCTTGGTTTTGGTGGTGAGTGTATGGGTCTATTCTATCGCTTTTGGCGGGGATTTGCAAGGGGGCGGAGGGGATGCGCAGAGGGAGGGGCCCGCAGGGCAGGCCGCCGCAAGCGGCTTTGGGGCGGCCGAAGGCCGCCCACGAGGGGCTTTGCCCCTCGGCCCTGCGGGCCCCAGCCGGGATGCTGCAGAAACCGGACGAGGAAATGCCGCGCAATTTCTCGACAACGGAGGAGCTGCGTGATATAATGAGATATTATTCCAAGAGGGGGCAAGCGGAAATGCAGGAAAATTTCTACCGGGCGGTATATGCGGCGGTGCGCCGTATCCCGGCCGGGAAAGTGGCTACCTACGGACAGATTGCGATGCTGGCGGGCAGCCCCCGGGCTTCCCGCATTGTGGGCGGGGCACTGCACCGCAACCCCGAACCCGGCAAAACGCCCTGCCACCGGGTGGTATTCCGGGATGGCAGCCTGGCGCCGGGCTTTGCCTTTGGCGGGCCTGGGGCGCAGCGGGCGCTGCTGGAAGCAGAGGGGGTCACCTTCCTGCCGGACGGGCGGGTGGATATGGCCCGGCACCAGTGGACCGGCGAAGATGAAACGCTGTAATATAGGTTGAATATAGCAAGGAGAGAACCATGAGATTTTTTGCACTGACGACCGCTACGGCCGACCTGCCGGAGGTACCGGATATTCAGGAATCGCTGACCGCGATCCAGAAATTCATTAAAACCGCCTCGCCGGTGGTGCTGAACGCACTGTGGCATATTGCGCTGGCACTGGTTATCTTTTTTGTGGGGCGCTGGCTCATCGAGAAATTCCTGAGCCGGGTGGCGCTGCTGGATAACAAAACAAAGATCGATCCCGGCGTGGCCAAATTTGTGCGCTCGCTGGTACGGGTAGCGCTGTGGGCACTGCTGATTTATTTTATTGCGGACTTTTTGGGCGTGCCGACAGCGAGCTTTGTGGCGCTGCTGGGTTCCATCGGCGTGACGGTGGGCCTGGCATTGCAGGGCAGTCTTTCCAACTTTGCGGGCGGGCTCATTCTCATGTTCCTGCACCCCTTTAAGGCTGGGGATTACATCAAAACTGTTTCGGATATCGAAGGGACGGTGGTGGAGATCGGGCTGTTCTTTACCACGCTGCGCATGGCCGATAACAAAATCATCACCATTCCCAACGGGAATCTCTCGGCCGGGAATATTATCAACTATAATGTACTGCCGGTGCGGCGGCTTTCCACCACGGTGGGCATTGCCTATGAGGCCGACACCGCCCGGGCCATTGAGCTGCTGACGGCGCTTATCAAGAGCCGCAAGCCGCTGGTGAACCCCGAAAAGGCGCTGGTATATGTAAAGGAGCTGGGGGACAGCAGCGTGGTGCTGGGCCTGCACTACTGGGTAAAGACCGACGACTACTGGGACGAGGCGTGGAGCATCAACCAGGCGATAAAGGATGTACTGGACCAGAACGGCATTGCCATCCCCTTTAACCAACTGGATGTCCATGTGATCCAGTAAGGCTCTCCCCTATTTTTGCGAACCGAAGGACGAATGAAATACCCATGAAAATTCTAAGGCAATCTGCCATTATCGCCGCGGTGTGCGCCGTGGCGGAACTCATCAAATATCTGCTGTCGCTGCCCATTCCCGCCAGCGTGTACGGTCTGATCCTAATGCTGCTGGCACTGCTGACCGGACTCATCAAGCCGGAGCAGATCAGTACCGTCGCGGATTTCTTTCTCTCCATTATGCCGGTGCTGTTTATTGCCCCCACGGTAGCGCTTATCACACAGCCGGAACACCTGGCGGTGATGGGCGGGCCGGTGGTGCTGCTGGGCATTCTGGGCACTACGCTGGTCATCGGCATCAGCGGCAAGGCCGCCCAGGCGGTGGGCCGGCAGGAAGCCAAACAGCGGGAGAGCAAAAAGCATGAATGATTACATTGCCTTTTCCGCCTACTTTGGGGCCGCACTGACCCTAATCATCTATGTGGTGTCCTTCCGCATCAGCGACCGGATAGGGCACCCGCTAGCCAATCCTATCCTCATCTGCCTGGCGCTGCTCATCGGGGCGCTGCTTATTTTTGATATTGACTACGACGCCTACAACCAAAGCGCCCGGTACATCACCTACCTGCTGACCCCGGCCACCGCCTGCCTGGCGCTGCCGCTGTACCGGCAGATCCAAAAATTGCGGGAGTACCCTCTGGCCATCGTAGCAGGTATCCTGACTGGGGTGGCGATGAACGCTCTGTGCGTGCTGGCCGTGGCGCTGGTGTTCCGGCTGGGGCACTACGACTTTGTAACGCTGATCCCCAAATCGGTAACGGGGGCGGTGGGCATGCCGCTGGCCGAGGAGCTGGGTGGTACCGGCGGCATTACCATGGCGGCCATCTCCATCACCGGTATCTTTGGGAACATCCTGGGGCCGCAGGTGCTACGGTGGTTCCATGTGACTGACCCGGTGGCACAGGGGGTGGCCATGGGCTGCGGCAGCCACGCCTTTGGCACGGTGCGGGCGCTGGAAATGGGCGAGGAGGAAGGCGCCATGGGCAGCCTTTCACTGGTGATCACTGCACTGTTGACGGTGGTGATCGCGCCGTTTTTGGGCAATCTGATTTGATGTTTTGCGCTGATTTTGGCCAAAATTACGCCAGTGTTTGTGAAAGTATCACAATATAGCATTGATGCACCTTTCGCATAGCGGAACTTGTTAATCCCTTGACAAAAAAGCAGCCGGAAAAGTACTGAAATCAACGCCATTTTGCCTTGTGCGAGATGGCGTTCTTTTTGAGCGAAAATCTCAAAAATTTGGTTAGTTTTTGGGCAAAGTGTCGGCCCCAACACCTTGACAAAGACCTTGTTTTTCGCTATTATTTGATAGACACTTTATCGTGAATTCACAAGGAGGCTAAAAACAAATGGAGAAAGTTCTCGTTCTCTTGACTTTCCTCGGCTCCGTCATCGCGCTGGTATTTGCTCTTGTCACCGCGAAGAAGGTCCTGAAGTTTGAGGAAGGCACCCCGCTGATGCAGAAGATCTCTGCATCCATCCGTGAAGGCGCTAACGCCTATCTGAAGCGCCAGTACACCATCGTGGCCATCTTCTTTGCCTGCATGTTCGTTGTGCTGTGCATCATGGCCGCTACCGGTCTGCTGACCTGGTTCGTTCCCTTTGCGTTCGTGACCGGCGGTTTCTTCTCCGGTCTGTCCGGCTTCATCGGCATGCGCATAGCCACCAAGGCCAACTGCCGCACCGCCAATGCCTGCCGCACCAGCCTGAACCGCGGTCTGCGCGTGGCGTTCTCCGCCGGTTCCGTTATGGGCTTTACCGTAGTCGGCCTGGGTCTTTTGGATATTTCCATCTGGTTCACCCTGCTGAAGTTCGTCTTTAAGCTGGATCCCTCTGCCATCACCAGCGCTATGCTGACCTTTGGTATGGGCGCTTCCTCCATGGCGCTGTTTGCCCGTGTCGGCGGCGGTATCTACACCAAGGCTGCCGATGTAGGCGCCGACCTGGTAGGTAAGGTCGAGGCCGGCATCCCTGAGGATGACCCCCGTAACCCCGCTGTTATTGCCGATAATGTAGGCGATAATGTAGGCGATGTAGCCGGCATGGGCGCTGACCTGTACGAGAGCTATGTTGGCTCCATCATTTCCGCTTCCGCGCTGGGCGTTGCCGCTTTCGGCGGCGAGCTGAAGGCCATGGCCCTGCCCATGATCATGGCGGCCCTGGGCATCCTGGCTTCCATCATTGGTACCTTCTTTGTACGCACCGGTGAATCCACCGATCAGCGCACCCTGCTTTCCGCTCTGCGTCGCGGCACCAACCTGAGTGCTCTTATCATCGCCGTCGCTGCCTTCTTCCTGGTTCGCGGCGTACTGGGCACCGAGTACACCGGTATCTACTTTGCCATCCTGGCCGGTTTGGTTGCCGGCGTTCTCATCGGTGCTTCCACCGAGTATTTCACTTCCGACACCTACAAGCCCACCCAGGGTCTGGCTGACACCGCCCTGACCGGCTCCGCCACCATCATGATCGGTGGTTTGGGCCTGGGCATGCTCTCCACCATCCTGCCCATCGTTATCGTTGCGGTGTGCATCCTGGTTGCCTACTATGTTTCCGGCGGCGCTGCTTCCACCTCCATGGGTCTGTATGGCATCGCGCTGGCTGCCGTAGGTATGCTGGCTACCCTGGGCATCACCCTGGCGACCGATGCCTATGGCCCCGTGGCCGATAACGCCGGCGGCATTGCCGAGATGGCCGGCCTGGAGCCCGAAGTTCGTGAGCGCACCGACGCGCTGGATTCCCTGGGCAACACCACTGCCGCTACCGGCAAGGGCTTTGCTATCGGCTCCGCCGCTCTGACCGCTCTGGCTCTGATCGCTTCTTACATCGAGAAGGTCCAGGAGGTTGGCGCTGCTGTTACCTTCAATGACTTCTCTGTTATGACCCCTGTTGTTCTGGTCGGTCTGTTTGTCGGCGCCTGCCTGCCCTTCGTGTTCGCGGCGCTCACCATGCAGTCCGTTGGCCGCGCGGCTCAGTCCGTTGTAGTAGAGGTTCGCCGTCAGTTCAAGGAGATCGTTGGCCTGATGGACGGCAATGCCGATGCCGACTACGCCCGCTGCGTTGACCTGTGCACCAAGGCTTCCCTGCACGAGATGATCCTGCCCACTGTAGTTGGTATCGTTACCCCCATCGTAGTCGGTATGATCCTGGGCTACAAGGGCGTGGTAGGTATGCTGGCCGGCGCTACCGTTTCCGGCTTCCTGCTCGCTATCTTCATGGCGAACTCCGGCGGCGCCTGGGATAACGCCAAGAAGTACATTGAGAGCGGCGTACACGGCGGCAAGGGCAGCGATGCCCACAAGGCTGCTGTCGTTGGCGATACCGTAGGCGATCCCTTCAAGGATACTTCCGGCCCCGCTATCAACATCCTCATCAAGCTGCTGTCGATGGTTTCCATCGTATTTGCCGCGCTGGTAGTCAATTTCTCTATCATTAAGTAAGAGAACACGATAAACTGAAAATTTCCCCGCAGACTTTTGAGTCTGCGGGGATTTTTTTGCGGAGGCTGCAATAAAAGACGGGATTTATTGCACCTTGTTGATGAATAGATGTTGCATTTTGCGGCGCTCATTCGTTATATTTAGTGTAGGCTTGACACCAACAATATACAACAGGAGGGAACAACATGAAAAAGCTGACCCGGATACTGACTCTGACCCTGTGCTGCCTGCTGGCGGCGGGACTGGCCGCCTGCGGCGAAACGCCTGCGCCCACCCCGGACCCCAGTGATGAAACCGGCGGCAATACACAGATCCCGAACCCGATGGTGGCATATGAGGACGCCGAGTTCCCGGATTTTTCCCTTACGGGTTACCCCGACCGGGACGGCATGAAACCGACTGGGTTTTATCTCATTGGCGGAACGCTGGCGGAGATCGACTATGAAAACGCCACGCTGCGCTGTGCCGCCAAAACAGAGGAAACCGGAGATATTTCGGGCATCTTCTACAATGACCCGAAGGAAAGCGAGCTTTCGGTGGGACACAGCTACTACAATGGGCTTATCTTCATCACCGTGAAGGAGTATGCCGAGGGCACCGTAGCGCTGTGGGTCAGCTGTGAGAGGGACTATACCTATTCGCTGTGGCTGCCGGGACAGACTGCCGAAGCGGCGAAGGAACTTATTGAGGAATTCGCGGCAGGGGTGTATGTGGTGCTGCCTGGTGGGGAGGAGCCGCTGACCGGGGATGTATTTGGCACCGAAAAGGCCCTGGCCCGCTGGCGGGAGGCTATCCATGCCGATAACATTGCCAAGGTGACCGCCAAGGATAACAGCAGACTTGAGCCGGTGGAGCTGCCCGCTGAAACTGCCGAGCGAATGATAAAGGCACTGGCGGACAGCGAAAGTGCGCTGAAACTCTTTGAAAAGCCGGAAAACCCCGCTACGGGCGGCGCACTGAACCTGACCGCCTATGACGCGGAGGGAAATGTGCTGTTTACCGCTACATACACCTGCAACAGGCTGAGGGTGACCTTTGGGCAGGAAACGGCCAATTACATCTTTGATGCCAGCGACTGCGATCTGGATACCTTGTATACATTCCTTCCCATCGAATAACCTGCGCTATACAAAAATACCCCTATCCGGAAACCCGGATGGGGGCTCTTTTTTATTGTGATAAAGTTATTCAGCGGCTTCGGCAGCTTTCACCCTTTGGCGAATATATTCCCGCACTTCATCCTTGGGGATCTCCAGCGCGACGGAAAGCTCACCATGCAGCAGCTCCTCCGCCAGCTTCATATAGCGGTCATCCATCTGGCTGACGCGGCGGCCGGCGGCTTCGGCTTCCCGCTTTTTGCTGTAAACCGATTTGATGATCTCCACGAGGTCGGTGGTGCTGTGGGTACCGATGATGCTGCGGTAATGCTCTGAAAGCTCCTGCAGACGGCCGGTATGGAATGGCTCCACGCTGATGGTAGGAATGAGGGCAACCAGCTCCTCGGCCTCCTCGCGGCTCATTACCGGGCGCATAAAGACCTTTGGCTGCTCCACGGGGCAGTAGATCGTGCCGCTTTGGAACAGGGGGCGCAGGACATAGTACTTGGTCCCGCGCGGCATGCCGGGCAAATCGGGGGTGGCGTAATCCATGACCTCGCAGACGCCGGTATTGCCATACATGATCTTTGTTCCTTTTGCAAACACTGTGGTGCCCTCCCTTACTGTTTCTGCCTATATTATAGCACATTTTTCGGCAGGATGTAAGAGAAAATTTAAGCGAGGGGCGGGTGGGGGCCGCAGGCCCGGCCGCGAAGCGGCCGACGCAGGCGAAGCCTGCGTGTTTCGGCGAAGCCGAACCGGCCTGCGGCCCATGCCTGCCCCCTGCTTAAATCCCCCCAATGCGGCGGCCCGCCCCCTGGAAAAGCAGGAGGCGGGCCTTATCAGCAAACCATTAAAAATAAGATATCACTCGGTGGTGTAGTTATCGAAGTAGCCCTGGATGTAGATGATGGGGGTGCCCTTATCGCCGCTGCCGCTGGTCAGGTCGCACAGGGAGCCAATGAGGTCGGTAAGGTTACGGGGGGTTGTGCCCTCGGAGACCATATTGCCCACCAGGCTGGTGGAGTCCTTCTCCTTGATACGCTGGGTAATGGCTTCCTGCAGAGCGGTACCGGAAAGATCGCCGAAATCGTGGTCAGCCAGGTACTTCAGCTTCAGCTCATTGGGGGTACCGATAAGGCCCTTGGTATAACCGGGGGCCACAACCGGGTCGGCCAGCTCCCAAATCTTGCCCGCGGGATCCTTAAAGGCGCCGTCGCCGTAAACCATCGCCTCGATATGGTGTCCGGTGGCTTCGCTCATCAGCTGGCCAATTTTTTCGGCTACCAGCATAGCATCACGGGGGAACAGCTTCACACGGTTTTCATCCGCCTTATTGGAACCCAGCAGACCATACTGGGCATTGTAGCCGCTGCCCGCCACAGGAGCGGTCATCAGGTCATCCAGCCCCAGAACCACACGGGCACCAGCCGCCTGCAGCAATCGCTTACTGCGGGCACGGGTATGAATATCACAGGTGATGACGGTATCGGTGTAGTCCAGAATGGTCTGCACGCGGTTGGCAAAAATCACTTCTACCTCGGCGCCGGCTTCCCGGATAAGGCTGGAATAGTACTCCACATAGTCCACGCCAGTAAAAGGATGGATCACAGAGCCGAACTCAGCACGGAAGCGCTCCAGGGAAAGAACATCGGTCCAGGGATCAATGCCCTTTTCATCCAGGCGGTCCATGCTGATGAGATGGTTGCCCACTTCATCGGAAGGATAGCTGAGCATAAGGACGACCTTCTGGCAGCCCGCGGCAATGCCAGAAAGCAGCACGGAGAAACGGTTGCGGCTGAGAATGGGGAAGGTAACGCCAACGGTCTTGCCGCCGGTGCGGGCCTTTACATCGGCTGCGATCTGTTCCACTGTGGCATAGTTGCCCTGGGTACGGGCCACTACCGATTCAGTAATGGCGACAATATCTTTATCGTGCGGCTCCACACTGTTTTCTTTCATGGCCTTCAGGACGGTATCCACCGTGCCCTTTACTACATCATCGCCTTCCCGGAAGATGGGGGCGCGTACCCCGCGAACGACAGTACCAAACATTCTGCTCATGGCTTTTTCTCCTTTTATCACCTGTGAATTGATGAAAACGAAAACAAAAATAGGGGTTGCTTTTCACAACCACTTTAGTATAATAGATGCGTATTCATAAGTAAAGTATATATTACTAATGATAAGCATAAGCAAAACAGATAGAAAGGAAGCCCGCAAACATGGCCGTTAAACTGGAGCTTTACCGTATTTTCCGCACCGTTGCCGAGGAGGAAAGCATTTCCGCCGCCGCCAAAACACTGTTTATCTCACAGTCGGCGGTCAGTCAGTCCATCCATCAGCTGGAGGAACAGCTGCAGGTACGGCTGTTTTCCCGCCAACCCCGCGGCGTCACCCTGACCGGCGAGGGGCGGGTACTGTACGATTATGTGCGCAGCGCCATCAGCCTCATCGAAACCGGGGAGGAAAAGGTGCAGCAGACCCGGGAGCTGATGATGGGCGAGTTGGTCATCGGGGCCAGCGATACCGTGACCCGCAGCCTGCTGCTGCCCTATCTGCAAAGGTTCCACGAGCGGTACCCGGCCATCCGGCTGAAGGTGCTGAACGGCACCAGTTATGAGGCCCTGCAGATGCTGCGGGCGGGACAGGTAGACCTGGCCTTTGCCAGCACCCCGCAGGAGAGCGGCAACCTGCAGATGCGGCGCTGCATGGCCCTGCACAATGTTTTTGTGGCGGGGCGGGACTACCCCTGTGAGACCGACCGGGCCTATACCCTGGCGGAGCTTTCCCGCTTCCCGCTGATGCTGTTGGAGCGCAAATCCAGCGCAAGACGGTACCTGGAACGCTTTTTTACCCGCAATGGCATTACGCTTAAACCGGAGATAGAACTGTGCAGTCACGAGCTTCTCGTCGATCTGGCGGCCATTGGGCTGGGGGTGGCGTGCGTCACCCGAGAATATGCCCTGCCCGCTCTGGAGGCGGGGACGATCCGTGAACTGCGCACCATTCCGGAGATTCCGGAACGGAGCCTTTCGGTGTGCACCTTGCAGGATGTATCGCCCAGCCCCGCGGCGGAGGAGTTTTTACGGTTCTGGGCGTAAGGCGAAATGAACGGAGACTATATTAAAAAGCACCCCCACGGGATCTGCCGCGGGGGTTGTGTTATATTTTTATGGGAGGGAATACAAAATAGCCACAAGGGCTCCCAGCAGGGCGCCTGCCGCCACCTGTAAGGGGGTATGCCCCAGCAGCTCCTCCAGCATTTCCTCCGGCGGGGCGCCGTTCAGCTTCAGCAGCAGCTCATTGATGGTGCGGGCATGCTGCCCGGCCTGCCAGCGCACCCCCATGGCATCGTGCATCACGATGATGGCCAGCACCGCGCTGATAGCAAACTGAAAGGAAGCCGCACCGTATTGCAGCAGGGCAGCCACTGCCAGTGCAGTTACCGTGGCGGAATGTCCGCTGGGCATCCCGCCGTCGCCGGTCAACCGTTCCCAATCCAGCCGGTGATGGGCAATCAGTTCGATAAGCAGCTTGCAAAGCTGTGCCACTGCCCAGGCCAGCACCGCCGATATCAGACAGGTATTTTGCAGTATTTCCATAGGTATTCGCCTCTTTTTCCTGTCAAATTACGATGCCGCCATTGGGGCTGAGGACCTGCCCGGTAAAATAGCGGGCATCCTCCCCCGCCAAAAAGGCAATGGCAGCCGCCACTTCCTCCGGCGAGCCCATGCGGCCCAGCGGGATCTCCTCCTCCAGCATCCGGCGTTCTTCGGCGGTAAGGTGGGCATTCATTTCGGTATCGATGGCCCCGGGCGCGACACAGTTGACGGTGATGCCGCTGGGGGCCAATTCCTTGGCCAATGCCTGCGTAAAGCCGATGACCGCCGCCTTGGAGGCGGAGTAGTGCACCTCGCAGGAGGCGCCGCACAGCCCCCAGATGGAGGAAACATTGATAATGGTGCCGCTGTGCTGCTGCACCAAATACGGCACCGCAGCGCGGCAGCAGTGATAGATGCCATCCACATTGGCCGCAAACATCTGCCGCCATTCTTCCGGGGTAATATCGGTAAACAGCTTGATCTGCGAAATGCCGGCATTATTCACCAGGATATCCAGGTGGCCGTACTGCTGTACCGCAAAATCGATAAGCGCTTTGGCTTCCTCGGCTTTGGTCAGATCCGCCCGGAAGGAAACGGCTTCCCCACCGGCCTCCCGCAGCTCCCGGCAAAGGCTTTCGGCCTTTTCTCTGCTGCGGCAATAGCCCAGCACCACATAACACCCCTGCGCGGCCAAGCGGCGGGCCACTGCGGCTCCGATGCCTCCTGATGCGCCGGTAATAACTGCGACTTTACTCATACTGTTTCCCTCCGGTGTCAGCCCTGCAATGGGTGCTGGTTTGGCGGCACCCTGCAGAAATTTCTACCCATGATAATAGCAAATTTGTTCCCGGCTGGCAAGTCCCCTCAGCGGCGGGGCGGCTGATCTGCCAGCGGCCAGTCGTACAGTTCGGCATAGCTTTCCGCTTCCTCCGGCGTGCGGGGCGGGATAGGCTCCAGCCCAGTGGCTTCGGTGCCACTTACCACATCATGCGGCAGGTACAGCGGGCGTCCCGTCACCGGGTCAATGGGTCCCAAAACAGGTCGTTCCATGGTTATTCCCCCTTTCAAGGGGTAGTATCACCAACAGCAAAAAAACTATGCGGCGTCCCCTTGCGACTGGGGCAAAATCATGCTACAATAGCACAAAAAATCCGGCGGGTTGCGCCATAGTTGGCGGCTGCAACCGCTGCCCCAAAAGGAGTAAATCACGATGAATAACATGGCACACGCCGTCCTGCGGCTGCTGGAGAAAAACAAAATAGACTACACACTGGCGGAGCACCCTGCCGTATTTAATATGGAGGAGCTGTACGCGCAGGGATTGGAGCACTGTGACGCCATTGCCAAGAATCTGCTGGTCCGCGACCAGAAGAAGCGCTTTTACTGGCTGCTGGTACTGTACGGAGAAAAGCGTGCCGACCTGAAAGCGCTGAAAGCCCGGCTGGGGCATGGGGCGCTTTCCTTTGCCGGGGCAGAGGAACTGGCCGAGCTGCTGGGCCTGACGCCGGGCTCTGTCACTCCCTTTGGCGCGCTGAATGACAAGGAGCACCGGGTCACCCTCCTGCTGGATGAGGACTACCGCGGCAAGCTCATCGGGGTCCATCCCAATGATAATACCGCTACCGTTTGGCTCCCGGCGGATGCCCTGGTTGAGCTGCTGCGGCAGCAGGGCACCACGGTGGAGTTTATCCCATTTTGATCTTATAAATGTGAAAAAGCCCCCGTACCGCGCAGTACAGGGGCCTTGTTCTTATGTGGATCACTTTTTATTGTGGAAGAACAGCGGGATCTTTTCCAGATAGATGATATCGGTGCGGTCCGCGGCATCGCCTTCCGCCAGCACTGCCGCGCGGGCAATTACTTCGCCGCCAGATTCCTTCACCAGCTTTTCGATGGCCTCAATGCTGCTGCCGGTGGAGATCACATCATCAATGATGGCGACCTTCTTGCCCTTGATGAACTCGGCATCGTGCTCATCTACCACCAGGATCTGCTCCTTACCCATATTGGTGATGGAATTAACGGTGGTGATGATGGGATTGCGCATATAGCCCTTGACCGACTTGCGAGCAATGACATAGCGGGGCATCTTCATCACTTTAGCCATCTCATAAATAAGCGGAATGCTCTTGGCCTCAGCCGTCACCAATACCTCGGTCTCGGGGGGCAGCTTTTCCGCCAGGGCACGGGCACAGGGCTCTACAACATCGGTATCGCCAAAGATAACAAAGCCGGCAATGGACATGTTTTCATTGATGGGGACGACCGGCAGACTGCGTTTGACGCCTGCCACGGTGATATCATAGAATTCCTGCATGGGAATCCTCCTTTTCCGAAAAAATTGGGCATGACGCCCTTAATCTATTTATTATAACATAATTCTGCTATCTTGGATATAGATTTTTTAACATTTAGCCATAAGCAATGCTTATATCAGTTTTCAGCATTTGCTTTTTCCGCTTTCTATGCTACAATAGGACTAAAAGCAGGAGCCGGGCCGGCAGCCTGCGCATTTACAAGCTTGTGCAGAGTCCGGACGGGGGCCGCAGGCCGTTTCGGCTTTGCCGAAACACGCAGGCTCCGCCTGCGTCGGCCGCCTTTGGCGGCCGGGCCTGCGGCCCCCGCCCATCCCTCTGCACAAACCTACCAAGAATCTAAAAAAGGAGCATCAATCTTCCCATGGAACTCATCCCCTTTACCACCAAAGATCTCGCCTCATTTCTGGAAATGAGCAACGATATGTACGATTCCCCCGCGGTGGCGCACCCGGTCAGCCGGGATATCTTCATCTCCACCTTCCGGGCGTGCCTGGCCGGCAATCAGAATGTCGAGGGCCGCATGATCGTGGAAAACGGCTGTACCCTGGGCTATCTGCTGCTGGCACACAGCTTCTCCAGCGAACTGGGCACCCCCATCATTATGATTGAAGAGCTGTACCTCATCCCGGAGGCGAGAGGTCAGCACATCGGCCGGGCTATTCTGGAATCTCTTTCCTCCCACTATCATAATAAAGTCGGCGCGCTGAAGCTGGAATGCACCCCCGAAAACCAGGTTGCTATGCGGCTGTATCAGTCGCTGGGCTTTCAGGCACTGCCCTACACCGCCATGGTATGGGAGTTGCCCAACACCTAACATCGAAGGAGTTTATCGCCATGAAACACATCTTCGTTATCAATCCCGCCGCCGGAAAAACCAATGTGACCGAAGCCCTGCTGCCCCGTCTGCATGCCCTTTTTGTCGGGCGGGAGGAGGAGTTGGAAACCTACTTGACCACCGGCGTGGGGGATGCCACCCGTTTTGTGAAGGAGCGCTGTGCCGCCTCCAATGGAGAGTACCTGCGCTTTTACAGCTGCGGCGGCGATGGCACCATGAACGAGGTGCTTCAGGGCCTGGCCGGCTGCGCCAACGCAGCTATGGGCGTCGTTCCCTGCGGCAGCGGCAATGACTTCGTGCGCAGCTTCCCGGATTGCGATTTTTCCAACCTGGAGGCGCAGATCGCCGCCGAAGAACGCCCCATCGATCTCATCCACTTCAATAATCAGTGGTCGGCCAATATCTGCAGCGCGGGCCTCGATTCCGATGTATGCAAAAACATGGCCCGCTATAAGCGGTTGCCCCTTGTCACCGGCAGCGGCGCGTACATTCTCGCTCTCATCTCCACTTTCTTCAGCCCCATGGGCAAGCAGGCACATATTGTACTGGATGACGGCCGGGTATTGGATGAGAATATTCTCATCCTGGTGATGTCCAATGGCGGCTTTTACGGCGGCGGCTGGAACGGCGCGCCCAAGTTCAATGTGGAGGATGGCCTGATGGATCTCTGCATTGTGCGTAAGATTAACCGCCTGCGCATCCTCAAGGTAATCGGCAAATACCAAAAGGGCCTTCATGTGGATGACCCCTCCCTGCAGGATTGTATCATTTACACCCGCTGCCGCAGCCTTACCATCGATTTTGATAAGCCCACCAATCTGAATGCCGATGGCGAAATGAGCGAAAGCACCCATGTGGATGCCGCCATCGTGCCGCTGGCCCTGCCGCTCATCCTGCCCAGGGTCAAAAAATAAACATGATGTCATTCCTATCCCCACCTATGGATCTTTCTCCCCGGTGGGGATGCTTTTTGCCTGCTAAGTGATCCGCCAAAATCCCTCCAACTTCATTTCAAAAAGCTCTTGACCCTAAGGTGAGCTTTAGGTAGTAAAGCGAGTACGGAGCAAAAACCCGTCGCACCGTCTATTGGTACGGCAGAATTATCAATCCACATCAAGAGGTTTTTTGCAATGAAGTACGAAAGCAAGGAAGCCTTTGAAAAGGCAAATATCTTTGGAACCGGCACAGCCAATACCGCGTACGCGCAGTATTTTATCGGCAATTCCTTTTTGAATCCGCTGACTGACCCCAAAAGCGGCCTGGAGGAAAATAATGCTGTTTGACGCGCACTGGAGGATGCCCAGGCCGCTGGGAAGGTACGGGTCATCGGTGTTTCCAATTTCCTGCGGGATGACCTTGAAAACCTGTTGTCGGATTGCCGAGTAAAGCCCACGGTCAATCAGATTCTGCTGTACATCAGCAATATCGATATGGCACTGATCAATTACAGCCGGGATCCGGGCATCTTAGTGGAAGCCTACTCCCCTATTACCCACGGTGAAGCGCTCAAAAACCCTGCCATTGTGGAAATGGCAAAGAAATACGGCGTATCCGCCGCGCCGCTCTGCATCCGTTATGTCGTCCAGCTTGGGAACCGTTGCGTTTCCTAAAACCGCCAATCCTGACCCACATGGCCAGCAATGCCGCTCTCGATTTTGTGATCTCCGAAGCGGATATGAAGGCCCTCCAGCAGATGGACCGCATCACGAATCACGGCGAATTTGATATCTTCCCTGTATTCAGCGGTAAACCGCTGGCCTAATGCAAAAACGGCGTGGCTCCTGCCACGCCGTTTCATCTTTTACCTCATCACGCCATAGCATGCAGCGCTCCGGCAATCTGGCTGCCGGCACTGGCCCCGGCGCTCTCAATCGCATTGGCAAGGATCACCGCCGCAATGATGGTTTTTTCCAATCAAATTCCGATGTTCCTTCATTTCCACTTCTCCCCGCCGTCAGAATTCCGGTCCGCCGTTGTTGCTCTGCGGGCGCAGCATCCGGTAGGCATTATACAGCTTGCGGGTCTTGTTCAGGCTCACCAGCAGCATAATGGTCACCACCACCATGCCCAAAAGCAGCAGCACACTCAGCACCGGCACCCAGGAAAGCGCCACCGCCACAATGTTCAGAATGGCACAGATCTTCCAGCTGCGCATACTTTCCGCTGCGGCGATCCCTGCCGAGTTGTTTTTCTCGATGTCCTCAAAGCCCTTAATGACCAACCAGGTGGCATAATAAGTCACGGCCGCTGCCACCAATGTAAGCAGTGAAATGACCCAGCCGCCATTGAGTCCCAGCAGATTGATCACCCAGCTGGCAATGCCATAGGCGGTAAGTCCCAGCAGCCAGGGACCGGCTGTGGTGTAGCGGGGGCTTTCCTCCAGCAGCTCTCGGGTGCCCATATACAGCAGAATAAACCCGACAAAATCCGGGAGCAGGTTAATGACATAGGTATCGTTCAGGGTAAAGTTAAAATTAAGGAACACAAACAAAAAACCCACAAAGATCTTGGTCACGGTAAAGACCTCCTTGAAAATAATAAAAGGGGCAGAGCCACCTTTACGCTCTTCTTCTATTATATCAGTTCTTTGCCGCTTCCGCAACCTTGCCCCGCGCCGGCAGCTGAGCCAGCACTACCGCCAGCAGCATCAGCGCGCAGCCCAGCAGCTCCCGGCCGGTCAGCCGGTCATGCAGGATAAGCGCCCCCGCCAGCACCGAGAAAACCGATTCCAGGCTAAGCAGCAGCGAAACCACCGTGGGGTTCGCGTCCTTCTGCGCCAGTATCTGCAGGGTATAGCCCACACCGCCGCTCATTATACCTACATACAGCAGCGGCCAAATACACTCCGTAATCCCCGCGAGGGTGGGCGTTTCAGTCAGGGCGGCTCCTATCCCGGAAACGATCGCCGCCACCGCGAACTGCACCGTGGAAAGCGTTACACCATTCACCCTTTGGGTAAAATGATCGATGACCAAAATGTGCACCGCAAAAGCCACGGAACAAAGCATTACCATCAAATCATTCTTTTCGATCGTCAGCGCTTCGTTCATGCACAGGAAGTAAAGCCCTACAGCGGCCAGCACCACCGAGATCCACACGGCGGCTGTGACCTTTTTACGCAGGAACAGTCCCAAAATGGGCACCAGCACAATATACAGCGCGGTAATAAAGCCCGCCTTACCGGCGCTGGTCCCGCCGGAAATGCCTGACTGCTGCAGGAAGGAAGCCATAGCCAGGGCCACACCGCAGCAAATTCCGCCCAGCACCAGGTCCTTCGGGGAGTTTGCCAGCGGTTCCACCTTTTCTGGGCTCTTCTTTTTTTGTACCATACGCACGATCCAAAGGCCCAGGGCCAGCGCCGCAAAGGCCATGCTGCACCGTATGGCGCCAAAGGTAAGGGGCGGTACATATTCACTGCCCACGCTCTGCGCCACAAATGCGGTGCCCCAGATGAGCGCTGCCAACACCGGGAACAGGTTTTGTCTGATTTTCTTATTCATGGGGTTCATTCCTTTTTGCTTGGGTTCTAAAATACGGCGGCTCCCACCGCTTTTCGGCAGGAGCTCCGCTTGATTTCGATATTATAGCACGCCGCAGGGCAATTTGCAACATTCTTCGGCAAAGGGGATTTCACCGGAGATTTATTCTCTCAGTCCTCGAACCCGCTGCCCAAAAAGGCCCGCAGCTCGGCGGTTTTAGGCGCGCCGAAGATCTCCTCCGGGGTGCCCTCCTCCGCGATCAGCCCGCCATTCACATACAGGATGCGGTTCGCCGCCCCGCGGGCAAAGCTCATCTCGTGGGTCACCACCACCATGGTGCGGTGCTCCGCCGCCAGCTGCTGCATAATCGCCAGCACCTCGCCCGTCAGTTGGGGGTCCAGTGCACTGGTCGGCTCATCAAAGAGCATCACCTTGGGGTCGCGCATCAGGGCGCGTGCTATGGCTACCCGCTGCTGCTGTCCGCCGGAAAGCCGGCAGGGATATTCATCCTTTTTCTCCGCCAGGCCCACTTTTTCCAGCAGGGCCATGCATTTTTCTTCGGCATCGGCCGCGCCGGGCTTTGTCAGCAGGTACGGCTTGATGAGATTTTCCTGCACCGTCATGTGGGGGAACAGGTTAAAGCTCTGGAACACCATGCCCATTTCGCTGATAAGCCGGGCACGCTCTGCCTTGGAACAGTATTTCCCGTCCTTCACCATGGCGTCCTCGCCCACATAGATGCTCCCACCGGTCACTTCCTCCAGGTCAATCATGCAGCGCAGCAGGGTGGATTTTCCCCCGCCGGAGGGCCCGATAATGGCAACCACTTCGCCCTCCTCCACCGCCAGGCTGATGCCCCGCAGGACCTCCGGCCCGCCTTCAAAGGTCTTTTTCACATTTTCCAGCCGCAGTACACTCATCCGGGACACCTCCTTTAGTTATAGTAGTTCATTTTCTTTTCCAGCTTTTCCATGGCCACCGCCACCACCAGGTTAAAGATATAGTAGAAGATAGCGGCGCCCACATAGGGCAGCACATTGGCCTCCCGGCTGGCGATGCGTTTCACCAATGTAAACAGCTCGGCGTAGCCGATAACAAAAGCCAGCGAGGTATCCTTTACCAGCGTAATGACCTCATTGGTGATGGAGGGCAGAATGCGCTTGACCACCTGCGGCAGAATAATGCGGAAAAAGGTCTGGCCCTTATTGTAGCCCAGCACCTTGGCCGCCTCGTACTGCCCCACTGGCATCGATTCAATCCCGGAGCGGTAAATCTCCGCAAAGTAGGCGGCGTAATTCACCGCAAAGGCAATAATCACTGCATAGAACTGGTACTCCAGCGTAATCGGCACCTTAAAGATATAATAAGGCCCATAATAGACCACCATCAGCTGCAGCATCAGCGGGGTGCCCCGCAAAATGGAGATAAACAGCTTGAGCAGGAGCTGCACCGGCCGGAATTCCGCCGCCTTTCGCCAAAAGGGGGATTTGCTCTTTTTCAGGCCCGCCAGCGGAGCCCAGCGGTTCATGCGGCCAAAGGCTACCAAAAGGCCCAGCGGCAGCGAAAATACCAGCGTCAGCACAAAGATGAGGATGGAATTTCCCATCCCCTCCCCCACCTGGGCAAATATCTCTAACAGGTTCATGCGGTGCTCTCCTTTTATCTCTTACTTGCAAGGAAAAATGCAGCCCCTCAGCACATCGTGTCGAAGGGCTGCTTTTCTGTTTTCTTTTTGGGGCGTTACTTGCCCAGGCAAACCGCCTCGGAAAGGCCCCACTTTTCAGCGATTTTGGCGAAGGTGCCATCGGCCGCCATCTCATCCAAGGTCTTCTGCACGGCGTCGCGCAGTTCGGTGTTGCCCAGCTTAAAGCCGATACCGTAGGTCTCACTGGCAATGGTGCCGTCCAAGATCACAAACTCATCGCCACGCTGGGAGATCTGGTACTGCGCCACACCAATATCCATAGCAATGGCATCCACAGCACCCGCCTCCAGGTTCAGGAACGCGGTGTTGTAATCCGGCACCTCCACCATCTGCTTAAAGCTCTCGGCCAGCGCGATATTCTCCGCATTACTGCCGTCCTCGTTCTCGGTCAGCGCCGCCAGCGCGGAAGAATCTGCCTGCACCGCTACTATCTTCCCAGCAAGATCTGCATAGGTGGCAATGCCGCTGTCCTTCTTCACCACAATCACCTGACTGTTATCCACATAGGCCTCGCTCCAGGTGTACTTATCCTCACGGCCCTGCATGGTAAAACCGTTCCAGATGCAGCTGATGACCTCGGTATTCAGCTCCATGTCCTTGCTGTCCCAGTTAATGGGTTTCTTCACCAGTTCCCAGCCATTGCGGGTGCAAACCTCAGCGGCCAGGTCCAGATCAAAGCCGACATACTCACCGTTTTCATCCTGGTAGCCATAGGGCGGGAACTCCGCGTCAAAGCCTACCGTAAAGGTGGTGGTTTTTTCGGTGTCATTATCATTGTTAGCAGCAGGCTCCTTGCCGCAGGCGGTAAAGAGACTCAGCAGCATCATGGCAGCTGCGGCCAGCGCGATCAATTTTTTCATGGTGTTTTTCTCCTTCGCTTCGGGGTTAATGAAATGTTATGTTCGTATTATACGCTTTAGTGTGCTACTACGCTACTATGCTAAACCACATTAATCCGTGATTTTTCTCGTTTACATCCAGGTTATCTTCTGAAATCTCACTTTTTCGCACGCATACACACTTTTTTGCATCTTCTATTATGCTTTCTGGATGCCGCCGGCTTCGGGCCGCAGGCCAAGCCGCCCTCCGGGCGGCTTCAGCGGGCGGAGCCCGCTGGC
>OIWU01000787.1_pt1 | contig 36295 bp, 42 predicted proteins | sample 1587711 | NCBI WGS metagenome assembly OIWU01 (sample SAMEA3888909, study PRJEB22519) | human gut metagenome | biome: human gut; feature: human-associated habitat; material: faeces | place: Denmark | collected 2010 | reverse complement strand
GATTGTGAAGTTGCTGCGGGATCACGGCGTTGAGGTTGAATATCCATTTGCAGGGTATAGGACGGCATTTCGTGGCCAGATTTGCCCAGAGCGAAAAGTACGCATGGCTCTGCTGGCTGAATATGATGCGCTGCGTGGCTTGGGGCACGCTTGTGGTCACTGCGCTAGCGGCAGTGGGAGTGTACTGGCCGCCTTGGCCTTTCAGGCATTCCGAGATGAGTATTTGTTCGGTGTGGACATCATCGGTACACCCGATGAGGAGTATATTGGCACAAAGATCGGTATGGCTGAGAAGGGAATCTTCGACGGCTATGACTTTGTTGCCATGGTACATATGGGACCGCAGACCACGGCGGAGGTACAGTTCATTGCGCTCGACGGAATCGGTGCACGTTGGCACGGAAAACCTGCGCATGCAGCCGGTGAGCCGTGGAGCGGGCGAAATGCACTCAATGCTGCGCGACTCTTCTTTGACGCGACCGATGCCATGCGCCAGCACATCATTCCAGAGGCGAGAATCCACGGTATTATCAAAAACGGCGGAGCTTGTCTCATCACTGCCGATCACGGCAATTGTGAGCAGATGCTCGATGAAAAAGGTGAACCGTTCACCCCGCACACAACCAATCCCGTTCCGCTCATCTGGGTTTCGGATGATGCAAAGGGCAAAAAACTCCGTGACGGCGGAAGATTATGCGATCTTGCGCCGACGCTTCTCGATATCATGCATCTGCCCGTTCCGAAAGAAATGACGGGTCACAGCCTGATTGAACGATGAACGAATTATATAATCGACAGCATTCGAAAATTATGCTTGCATATTTGGCTTTTTAATGCTATAATGCCAAATGCAGTTGAAATTGAAAGGGTTATTAGTTATGCAGACTGTTGAAATTATTGTAAACATCCTCATGGTTATTGTCGCCGTGCTTCTTGTCATCGTTGTGCTTGCGCAGAACGCAAAGAGTGCCGGTCTCGGCAGTGCATTCGGCAACGATACGACCGCTCTCGGTCAGGCACGCAACGCAAAAGCGGGCAGGGAAGCAAAGCTCCAGAGGCTTACCGTTATCTTCGCTTCCGTTCTCGGTGTGCTTGCTCTTGTTCTGCTCGTTATCGGCTGATGTTCATGCGCTCGGGTTTCGGGCGCAACGATCCGAATTTTGATTTTGCTGCGCAGCATTTAATTTTTTGAGTGCTGCGTTTTTGGCAATATAAGAGGTTAAGCAGCAATATGCCCGTAAAACGCGGAGAAAAACAACTTGCCGAAAACCGCAAGGCTCGGCATGAATACTTCATTGAAGATACCTATGAATGCGGAATGGCTCTTGTCGGAACAGAAGTCAAGAGCATTCGTTTGGGCAAGGTCAACATCAAGGACTCCTACGTCAAAATCAAAAACGGCGAGGCGTTCGTTGTCGGTATGCACATAAGTCCGTACGAAAAGGGCAATATCTTCAATCGTGATCCCTTCCGCGAGCGCAAACTGCTGCTGCATAAGCGTGAAATTTTAAAGCTTCTCACGCTTTCGCAAGCCGACGGATACAGCCTGATTCCGCTCCGTCTTTACCTTAAGGACGGAAAAGTGAAATTGGAACTTGCGGTCGCAAAAGGCAAAAAACTTTACGATAAGCGGCATGATATTGCCGAACGCGATGCAAAGCGCGCAATGGACAGGCGAAATGCCGATGCTTATTGACGAAGTCTTCCGCCGATTTCACCGCTTGTTCGTTCGGCAGCCGTACCGTTTATAACCCAAACCCACCTTCTGCACATAATCAGAGTTGCAGCATGGTTTTGTTTGTGGTATAATATCAACGCTTGGGGGCGTACATGGTTTCGACGGGGATCATGGGTGCCGGATAAGCGAGCCGAAGCCCCGAGCTTCGCTAAAATCGGGAAAACTTAAAAAATAAACGACGAATCCAATTTCGTACCCGTCGCTGCTTAACCGGCGACTGTCCGCCCGCCGTTGCCCACGACGGCGGTAACGGGCATCATTAATGTGGGGAACCAACCCGGGCTTGACTTGACCCGGGCGGGATTAAAAGTCTACTGAAACCGTAATCCTGTCGGTAGGAGTGCGGCAGAGGGAATGTCAAAATATCGACTACGCTCGTAGAAAGTCTTGTAAACAGGTTTTCGGACAGGGGTTCGACTCCCCTCGCCTCCACCAAAAGTTCGTTATTCAAACCCTGCCCAAAAAAATTTGAGTAGGATTTGAGTAACTTGTGGATAGAATCAGCGTCTGCTTCGGCAGACGCTGATTTCGTGTTCTGATTAATCAAATCATGCTCAATTGGGCCGACGATATTCTTATATATGTCAGTAAAATCTGTAGTTACTGTCCCGTCCTCATGTATCCAGATTCTCTTGAATATAGCTTGGCACATGAGTTTTTTAATATTATCGTTCGCTTTTCGATAAGTTCTGCCGCAATCCTCGATTAGATCGAAGGCAAGAGACAGATTCTTGAGGATATCATCGAACGTAGTGCTGCGGACGCTGATTTCATGTTCAATAGCTGAGAGCTGTTTTGATAATGATTGCTGTTCTCGCTTCATTAAACTGAGGGGGATTGCATCGTTGAAATGTGCTTCAAGTAGTTTTTCCTGCTTATGCTCAATTTTTTCCTTCTCTCGACGAAGCGCATCCAGTTCAGTCTTAAATTTCTCATTTTCTTTATTAATGAAATCTTGAATTTGTGCTTCTAGTAAGAATCGATCTTCGGGCTTTATTGAATAGTTATCGAAAATCTTTTCAAGTTGATATTCAACTTCGTCAATTAGTATAGAGCGCATCTTACATGTCTGCTTTGCAGATTTCGTTCGATGCCTTCCTGCGCATATAAAATATGGATATACATTTCCCGTATGACTTTTTGCGTGAGTCACGACCATTCTGGATTTGCAATTCCAACAGTAAACTAGCCCTTTCAGAAAATGTGGGTGCTCTCTTGTTCGCTCTCCATTATGATGCGACTGTATAATGTTCTGCACTTTGTTGAATGTTTCTAGGTCGATGAGCGCTTCATGAGCTCCGTCATATTCAATGCCGTTATATCGGATTACTCCAGCATAGTATGGATTCTTAAGCATTTTTTCGATTGATGTTTTCGTGACGGGCTTGGATGGAATCTTTGGTGTCGGCCTCGTACTTAATCCTAATGCGGCCATATATTCGGCAAGACTAATAATTGACCATTCGCCGGTCGCGTATTCTTCGAAAGCTTGTTTAACGAGTGGAGCTCGTTCTGGGTCAAGTTCGACGGTGCGTTCTTCGCGTCCTTTATCGTCAATTCTTCGCACGTTGATGTAACCGAGCGGTGCTCTGCCTACGGTTCCACCACCTTTTACTTTTTCGCCCATGCCTTTCTTAACTTCCGTCGCAAGGTTTTGGGAGTAGAACTCGGCAATTGAGCTCATGATACCGTGTAGTAACATACCAGATGGCGTTTCATCGATGCTCTCTGAGGCCGATACTAGTTGAACGCCGCACTCACGTAATACGCGCATAATGTCGCTGTCGTCGTCACGGTTACGTGCGAGACGATCGACCTTGTGTACGATTACGTAATCCACACGATCGGCGTTTTCTCTGACATATTCAAGCATCGCCTGGAGTTGTGGGCGGTCAGCGGATTTAGCCGATGCACCGCGGTCGACAAATTCTTTCCCGACCATTGCTCCCAAGGATGCTGCTTTCTTTTTGTTTGCTTCACGTTGTGCTGGAATTGAAAAACCTTCGTCGTGTCCACCACCACGTTCGGCCTGTCCGCGAGTTGATACGCGAAGATACGATACTGCGAATTTTGGCGTCATAGATTCTGAAAGGGCCTGCGCCGTATTCGCCATTGCTGAAATGCTCATAGAGCGTTACCTCCTTCCATGGGTAGTCATCGCATGATAGCTCTCTTCTCGAGAGAAAGCCAGTCTTTCTGCGGAGAATTTATAGTTATTTTTCTACTTAAAATTGTTGGATTATCTTGAAAAAGCCAGTCCCAACCGGGGCTGGCTTTGGAGCGGATCATTCTACGATCCTAAATATATCATCCCCGTAAATGAGTCCAAGCGACGATCCGCAATCCCAATCAACGAAGATCGTTCCTTGCGCATCGACAAAAGTGACTATGCCTTGGTCGCCTGGTTTTAGTTTTGTGTTGTAAGGGTCTTCCATCGAAATCAGCTCCACACGAGTTCCTTCTGGATATCGTTTGCGCAGCTGACGGATGAAAGCCTGGGTATAAACTCGGCCATAATACATTAGGGCTTATTCCTCCTTTCGGAATCATCGGCCACGTCGCGCCGTTCTGGCGCGTGTCCGGCCTTCCAGCTACAGTTCCCGGATAAGTCCCGGAGTAGTATTTTTCTCGCCTGTTTGTACTCGTCTCCAACGAATCCGAGTCGGACCAGAAATAGGCGCATTGCATATTTAAGGTTCTCTTGTGGTCGTTCGACGGGTGAGATACGTTTCTGCTCACAAGCTGTTTCAGCAAGTGCCGAAATAAGCTTTGTGTAAGCGTCGGCTTCTCCATCTACTCCGCTGATTGTGAACCACGGAAAGTAGATCTTGTCCTCGTATTCTTCAATCTGAAGTTCACGAGCTCCAAGAGCAGCCTTTAAAAGCGTTTCTTTAGATTTGACAAGGCTACAAAGCCTGACGAGAGAATCTTCGTCGAACATCGATTTCGGTAACGATACTACAAACAACATCAGATTTGAACCGGTATGATCAAAGCCACGTTCCTTTAGTTTAAGGATAATCTGTTCGGCAATTTCTCTTGTGCAGCTTTCGGGGCAAATTATCGCACCGATTTTGGTGACAATATAATTGCCCACTTCATAGCTGAATGTGGGTGCTCCGAGATATTTCGGCTCCCATAAGAGGATTTCACCAAGTGCTTTGACTAAGTCTTTACGGCGTTGACCTTCCAAATCGTAGTAGATTCGGATAGTAGGGCCTTCATCAACAAAACTCTTCATTCCTCATTCCTCCCATCATATTCATAAAGTAATATCTCCAGCGCGACTTCGGCGGCTTTACATGTAGGACGTACGTCCCAACCGCGATCATAGTTACATACGATTTCTCCATCGATCTTGAGCATCACTTTCGAGATGCGACCGTTGTTGATTCCGTATTTGCTTGGGTTCTTATAATGTTTGACCCAGTAGTGTACGGCAGTAGGTTTACCGGCAACACTGGCCGGAACGCCAATTGTTCCTTCAGACCACATATTTCCTCCTTTCCGTTATTCGTTATAAAGATCATCGTATTCATCACTCTCTTCGAGAGATAAAGCAATAGATTCTTTGATCAATCTGATAACATCCCGGATAAAGCCGGTTTTAGGCTGATCGTCGGAATCTTTACGATTCCGACGATCTTCGAGATACTGATGTATCTGAATTATCTTCGACGTTTAAATCACCTCGCTTCCAACAAATAGAGTTCCGCCCTGATAGCTTCCCATCTCGGAGTTCACATCGTGGATGAGTGAAGATATCTGATCAATAACGTCAGTAATGCGCTCGTGGTGGTTCAAACACCATTCTTCGAGCAACATACAGTAGAACGCTCCGAAGGCCGTGTTCGTTTTCGGGAGCACTTCCTGTAAAGCTTCATAAGCGGATTCTAAACTTGGACACATGGTCATAAGTAGTTCATCCATAGGCATCAGTCCTCCTCATCTTCGTCGGCCATCGGAGCTTCCCCGGTCATAATGAAATTCCAATATTCCCGGCTGTTCTCCTCAAGGTAAATAACAAGTTCGAAGTAGTTTTCGCGATTAGCGATCCACTGTACGGTACGGGTGTCCAGCATATTGGTTTCTCCGGAGTCCCGAATAGCCATAATCTGTTCCTTGATTTTCTTAGTCATCATAGTTTTTCACCTTTTTCCTTTCCGTGAGATTACTCACATGGGCATGAATGGCGGATTGCCATTTCTGTTGTTTATAAAACGACGTATCATGGCCAGACCGTGGATGTTCCGAATGCAGAAATCCACATCTTCACCATAGTGGCCACACCAAAACTCAATGAGTTGGCAGATAAACTGTTGGAAATATGGAGATCTAAGTTTGCTTGTGATTGAAGTCATATCCTCCGCCATGCAGTGGCAGAGATATGCGAGTTTATCATCAGAAAGTTCTAATTCATGTTCATCAACCATAAAGCCTTACCTCCGTACAGTTTTCGGCGACTGCCTGATGGAGAAGTTTAGGGTCAAACCCGGCAGAGATATAGCCCTCACGGATAGTTTCGAAATATGCTTTCGACGGCTGACCGTAGAGCATCTTTTCGCCGTTGATGATGTAGACCATCGCGGAGAATGTCTTTTTGCCGAGTTTCAGTTTCAAGGTTTCCTTGCGATACAGGTGCGGGTATCCTTCGTAGATGTCCAAATTCCGTTCGTCCTCGGGATAAATCTCCCAGACAGTAACAGGAACAAGATCATCGTCTGAAGGCTCGATCGTAGCAACCGCACTATAATGGCCTCCCATAAAGCGAAGCCGGTAGCCCTCCAGAAACATACTGGTTACTACCTTGGCGGTAGGACAACGATGCTGCATCTGCTCGACATTCATATTTGAACCATAGGCCACATACAATGTTTTGTTCTTCTGCATGAGTTTCCTCCTTATTAACCCCGGCGAATCAATCCGCCGCTCTGTGTGCGTTCGACGATTATGCTGCCCATGTCTGAGCAGATGGGATAATCCTGATTGATTGTCCAGGACAGCAGGTAGCCGTCCTTTAGTTCCTGACTCGCGAATTCCCATTCGTCCTGATAGTTATCTATGAACAACAGCGAATCCAGCCATCCATAAGGTGATGGAGTGCGGATGACCATATAAACAAGGTCATCCCACTGCTGTTCAAATTCACGGATCTGGGCTTCGAGTATGGGATCGGCGAGTGGTAAGTACGTTCCGGTCACGCCGGAACATGCCATGACGATATCTTGTTTTTCGAACATTTTAATGACGTCAGGATTGACGCCAAGGATGTTCATCCAGCGGATAGCTTCCGCCTTTTTTACTTCACGTTCTACCTTCGGCATAAACACTCCTTTCCGTTAATCGAAAGGGATGTCGGTATCATCTTCAGAGTCCGGTATATGTACCATTGATTCGTGCTCAGATGTATCGACAATCGATTCGGTTTCTTCATCATCTTTAGGTTTCTTGCGGCGGCTGTGGCAGTTTTCTTTAGAGCCATAACGCCAAGCGGCGTTGCCGTCCAAGTGTTCATAGAGATGCTTGCGGCAGGATTTGAACTCGTCACCGATAAAGCCAATCCGATTTAGATAAACTCTCATGGCGAACTTTTCGTTTTCCTCCTGCACTTTACGGTAGCTGGCACTCTTTTGAGTGAGCGCCTGATGGTTCATCGCAAGCGCGAACACGATGTACGCACGAATCTTTCCGGCATGAAGCTCGCTATTAAAACCGCGAAGCTCGATCGTGTGATTACCATGAAAGAAACAGTGGAGATTTAAAAAGTGGTATCGGCTGTTATGATAGTGACCGTTACGGTTACCGCTATAACCGGAATACCAGATGTTCTCCAGATGAGCGAAAGTCTTTGGTTTGGAGTGATTCATTTTCTCCACCAGATATTCGTCCATCTTTTTGCAGTAGTGCATACGTTCGGGTTCGATCTGAAGTGCCTTGTAGAAAAGGTCGTTGCGACTGGCGATGAGATTAATGAAGTTGCGGATAGATCTCGGGGTGTGAGGTTCTCCGTCGAGATGGACATGGATGCCACAGGAGCTGTTTGTCATGCCACCAGCTTTTCGCAAGCGGCGAACAATATCCTGCAAGGCTCCAATGTCTTCATGGTAAGTAAGGATTGGACTGACCAACTCACAGGCATATTCTGATCCTGCCGGTCGGCTGCGACGCCCTTCCCGTTTGCGACAGGTTATACTGCTGTCGTACATGAGCTTCCATTCTCGCCCGTCAGAAGTTTTGGCGATGTAGCTGTCATAGTAGTCGTGGGTGCGGTAATATTCGCAATCGAAATACTTTGACACTACTTCCGCAGCCTCCTGACGAGTGATCCCGGTAAACTCAATCTCGATACCGAATTTACTGGATAGCATTCTTTACCTCCTTCAAAATAAATGTGTTCGTACACGGTTTTGAAAGAGGCTCTGCGGTACACGCAGAGTTCTTTCTACGTGTACCCAGAATGAATAAGTGGGGTGGTGATATATTTTCAAGGTGCGTCCGAAGAATAACTTCGGAATGGTGTTATAAGGAAATCTGTTGCCCTCCTCCCGAAGACTTCCTTTTACCGCTTTTAGCGATTTATCTGTGTACCAGATTCTCGCAAGGAACCAATCAGACGCGGTGTGCTTTATATTTGATTGGCTCCATAACGAGAGTCTGATGAATTATGTTTGTTTTGGCTTGTTGGGTGGAGTAGCGGCCTGTTCTTTAGCGATGCTCTTGGCGATCTCGATCAGCGCCTGACAAAGTTTTTCAATATCTACTTGTTCGCGAAACTCGGGGACAACGCGAACATTGTCCGATTTCTTTTTTCGACCACGAGTATCTTTATCTTTCACGTTGCCTCCTTTCTCTGAGGTATTAGTTGTTATTGCTTGCCCGGCTCGAGGGCCTGGGGCATGTAAGTCGGGCTGCACTTTCGATCCTGATTCACAGAATATGGTCAGGGATTTTGAGCTTTATTTTCTTTTTTGTCATTGAGGCACTCTATGGCTTCACAATAGGCATGAAGTTCCATGGCAAATTCTTCGATGGGCTCCGCCATGCTTTCAGGCGTTGCGCCGTGCTTGATCGCGGCATCTATGACACGACGGGCGCGTTCAAAATCTTCATCAAGAAGCCTGAGCACCATATCGAAAGACTCATAGATTTCGGTTAGCTCAATCACGTTCCAATCGATTTCTTTATTCGTCATGATCGTCCTCCTGTTCGTCCATTTCGCTGAGTACCTCTTCGAAGGTCTTCGGTGTTCCGATTACTTCGTACAGCAGCTCCACGGCAAGCGGACGAATCTCTCGGCGAATCTCCAGTTCCTTTTCCGGCGCGTGCTTCTTTGCGAAGTCAATCAGCCGTCCGATTCCCCAGATATCCGTTTTAAGAAGTCGTATCGCGAGTTTTACGTCGCTATCGAATTCTTCGAGAGAGATCTTCTTGTTGTTTTGTTCTGTCATATAAATCCTTTCAGATTAAAGTTAATAAGGTTCAATGTTCCGATGTATTCTGCTGTTCAGTATCTAGGCACATCCGGCTTACATGTCCCAGACCCTCGAGCTGAGAGGTGTTAGCTCTTTGGGCCTGAAACACGAAGGAGCGTTTCCGTTACGAGCGGTCTGTGGATGTCCCGGCTCCGACAATAGTTTTCTTTAACTGTTGGAGTTCTGAGATATACAGATCGATCTGCTTGAGCAGAAGATCGTCGCAGGAACCACCGAAGCGGCTGGCGTAAAACCTCAGATCCTCTATCTTGCTAATTGCTTCATCGAAAAAGATTCTGTTCTTTTCGAGGGACTGCTTGGTCATAGTTTTAAGGTCAGATGCGGCCATGAATTTCTCCTTTCTGAATCCGACCCACGCATCCCGAGCCTCATGCCCACGTATGTAAATGCTATGAGAAAGTGATATGCGTTAAGGTGCTTGGAAAGCTACAGGCTCGGAGTGTGTGAGCCGGATTCTTCAAAAATGTGGTTAGTATAGAGTGACATCGCTAGCGCCAGAGCGGATGAGCTCTTCGAATTCCTCTGCCGCGATGACGGCAAACATACTCGGCGCTTTCTTGAAGGTTTCTTTGATCGCTTCGATCATTTTCTGTTTACGTTGTTCGTCCGGTACAATCCAGACGGTTATAGGAAAAACACCATTATGCTGGCGCTGTTCGATACCGGAGTTGAGGTATTGATGATAGCGTTTGCATTTATCCATCACGACGGGCATCGCCTCGGTGCTCAGATCGATTTCGATGAACCATCTATCCTCATAGCCGTCGTTATATGTGACTGCGAAGAGGTCAGGCTTGAGTTGGATATCGTGACCTTTGTGTTGAAACGGCCGCCAGCAATCTGGTTCCCATTCGACCTGAGTGAACACTATCTTTCTGTACTTCCGGCTGATCTCGACTAGCTGCACGTAGCATTCGGCAATGGCTAGTGTGTGCCGGATATGAACATAGGACGGTTCAAGATAGCGATGGCTGCGAGTACGACGAGGATTGTATTCGCCATGATGTAAATCGAGAAGGCGTTGTCCAGGCTCGGTCAGACACCAAATGTAAGATGCCGATCCGGCTCGGATTCCACCAATACGACGCTCAAAAGTTTTCACCAGACCGTATTCTTTGAGCTTGAACATGTTCCTGGTCGTGGAGCGCATTCCAACTTGGGGCTTTGGTGACTCCGAAAAGTGAAGTCGTTTGATCTGCCCTGTTAGAAGGTACTTAGCGTATTTGAGGGAGATAAGAATCTCGAAGTCTCGGTCGCTAAGTTTGTCTAGAAGTTCCGCAAGCTGGTTCTTGCCAAGATTGCGAGGTGGCTCCGCGCCGGTGGGGAGTATATCTGCTGAAAAGCAGTATGCCTCTTTTCCAGCAAAGCTCATGTTTGCCGGAAAACGCCGGGATTCAGGGGTCATTTGTTCGATGCGATCGGTCTGGCGACCGGACATCAAGATTTCCTCCTTCCGAAAGAGGTTTCGGCTATATCTGGCGGCACTTCGTCCTCACAGCTTCGGATGAGTTTAAGGAAATCTCGCTCAGTGTCTTCGTGCGGTATGCCATAGCTGGCCTGACTGACTGCTCTAAATCCTGCCGGTGAGCGAAGCGCTTCCATAGGTGGCATGGTGATACCTCTGATCCATCCGGTGGCTTTACCGCCTGACATGAAGTTGGCATAGACCTCATATCTCGGTAAGGTCATAAAGTCCAAAGCATCAAGCTCGGGGGCCATTGCCGCGACCTCTTTGGCGTCGGTCGCATTGAGTCCGAATACGATTTTGCTTCTAGCGTTGGCATCAATTCCGGCACGAATATCTGGCGGCAACTGTGCTCGATATTGATGCGCCATTGTGATACCTACACCTAGTCCTCTGGCCTGCGCGAGAGCATCGGATAGGTCGGTCGGTAAGGCAAGGTAGTCTTGAAGCTCATCGATGTAGAGCGAGATGATGTGGCGTTTATAGGCTGGAATGTTAGCGCGGGATAGCGCAAGCGTCCATGTTAATCCGACAATCAGCGAGCCAAGAAGTCTTGCTGATTCTGCTCCAATTGTTCCCTTGTTGAGTGGTACAAGGATGATTTTTCGTTTATAGAAAAGATCAGTAAGCTGGAACTTTGGATTGCTCTGTCCGAGAATATTTCGCAGCCCTGGACGATACAGGAACTGTCGAATCTTGTTCAGAACAGGAGCGATTTCAGTACGGCGTTCCGAGTCGCGCATCGCATCATAGTTCTTCCAGAATGGCTTTAGGACGATCTCGTCTGTGAGTTTATCCGTGATGCTATGCCTGAATTTCTCGTTGGTAAGCAAGGCTGGCAACCAAAGAAGTGAAGCATCTTTTGTCTGAGCTAGCGTAAGCAAGGCGGCACTTAAGATATCCTGTGAGCGGATACCCCAGTTCTCCGCAAAGACTTCTTTAAATACTGCAAGAATAGCGTCTGCAATGAGTGTCTTGTCTCCGGGCAAAGCAAGCGGATTAAAGCCAACCGGACAAGGGTCCGACGGGTCGATGACGACGATATCTTCCTGTCGGCTCTCCGGCGCACATTCAAGGATGCGATTGACCAGATCCTGCTTAGGATCAATGACCAGAACACCACGTCCGGCATAAATGTCTGATAGAATCAGATGCTCGAGCATAGTAGATTTACCGCTTCCGGTCGGGCCAGTGACAATTAAGTGTTCCAGCGACGACTCTGGATCGATGCTTAACTTTATACTGCCCATTACATTGATGCTGTTTGCGAAGGTGCGATCGTTGATTCGATTCGTTGGCTCCCGGTACCACTTGGGTGGTAATGTAAGTCTCGGATGGAGACCGATGGTGCCGGGGAGCTCCTCTTCGCCAAATGGCAAGAGCGTGAAGCTAGTCAGTTCTTTTACTGAAAGCCTCAATGGAAAGTGCCAAGGCACCTTTGCGAAGTTTAAGTTCGGTGCCTTTTCCGGAATAAGCTTGGTACGAACTCCGGCAGATTCTAAGGTGCGAAATGCATCAAAAATATTGTTGATACGACTGACGCGGCTGACCTGATTCTCGCCGGATGCTCCAATTCGAATACATGCTTCAAAACAGTATTGTTCATTCTTTTCCTTGATAGACTTCCGAGTCTCGGTCGGCGCTTCATCTACGCCGAACATGATAAGGCGAAGCCATGATTCATCAGGATCAGGAATAAACTTTGGGGTGAATTGCGGTTTGAATGACTTGCCCAAGATAACTTGGACGACGGATTCTTCTTCGCCCCGGACTGCCGCAAGGGCGGCAAGTCCGGCACGGATTGTGGCTGAAGTGGTTTCGGTCTTTAAGGTCAGACCGGGATGTGAAACAGTGAGTTGTCTTGCGGTGCCAACAGGCGCACGTTGGTGTTCCTTGGCTGAATAAAACTGAATGTCTCCATGCGCCTTGATTGTATTTTCAAGTTTGCTAATATATTGTGTGTCAGCACCAATGAAGTGTTTGACGTAACCTCCGTGGCTGCGTGCTTCCAGAATTACGGGGCCACGGGGTGTTACTACCGCTATGTGAGATAGGATCTCGCATATTTTTTCTTCGTCGAAAGGACGTGGATACGACACCTCCTTCCAGACGAGTTTCGTAAATGTTCGCTTAGACATGTATGCCCTCCTGTTTTACCAGTTGGAGTCGTGCTTCCTCTTCCAGATCCGGTAGGCTATCACGCCTCCAATTACAACTGTAGCAAGTATGACGAGCACCGGCCAAACGCATAGGATATAGCAGACACCTAGCTTGATGAGGTAAGTTGCGATGACGAAAATGATCGCGGCTTCCAATAACTTTTCCAACAAACGCTTCGGTTGATTTTCCATAGGTCATACATCCTCCTCCGTTTCTTTAGGAAAGGTTGCCTTGCTTGAATATTTCGGAACTGGATAACCCGGAATATAGATGTCGGATTCAATTTCGTTGCCCCAGACACTCCAATTGTCTCGGCAGTATGTGGTGGGTTGTCTGCGAGAAAAGAGTTCGAGGCATGGCGCTTCAGACATCCGCTCAATGATTGGGAAGAATTCTTCCGGCTTATGACTGTGATCCTGACGGACTGCCCTGACGAGTGAAGCTTGATTCCTGCACAGAATTGGCGGCTTTCCCTTCACGCCGAGCAATAATGGTTCATGTGTGTGACGAAGGCGTTGACCGAGTCCAAGATAATATTTATCCCAAACCATTTCATCGACATACCTGAATCCCCAGGATTCGATGACTTCAATACCTTCCTTCATTAGCCCTGGCGTGACCCAGAGGAAAAGCAAAGCATCATCTGCGGCAAGATGACCGATTGGCATCTGCTTGATTTGGTCGAGCGTCATTAGATCATAATGCTGAATAGCTCCGAGCTTTCCTTTTTGATGCTTGCTCCATGGCGGGTCTCCATAGATCGTCTTGAACTTGTGGTAGGTTCCCAGCTCCTTCAACTGGTTAATAGTTATTTGTTCTTTATTCAACTTGTTCATTCGGTAATGAATAACCTCCTTCCTTTACGTCGCTTCCGTCGGCAGCAATGACGGCTTTGCGGCAGACGTCAAGCGACATGTATTTATATCGTTTCTTACATGCGTGTTTATGAAGACGGCTCCATGGCGGAGTATAAGACATCGAAACGACGTGATCGGTAGCAAAAGCATTTGGCGAATCAAAAGAATCTCGATTAGTCATGGTGTTTTTTCCTTTCTGTAAATGTGCTGTGACGCATTCCGCATACGGTTGCGCCCCTTGCAGTGATTAAAGCACAAAACATTGTTGACTTGTCCGCAACAGTATGTTGAGATTTGGAGCGACCGGACACCCCGCAACAGAGGTCAAAAGGCGTTTTTGCGTGCGCGTTTTTTGGCGCTGTAATCTTGACAACATAGCTGGTTTTATGGTGTTATATGTGGCTTTCTAGGCCGGATTCAGCTGTGGTTCGGCGAGCGTACCCTCCAGCCGATATTCCCCGCTGTTTGGGCCAGAAACGGCCCGTGTCGCCGAGAAAGTACTCGAGAGGTATCCTTCCGCGATGGTGCGGTAACTGCGCACAGAAAAGCTGTCTTTGCCCGCCGCGTTTGCCATCTCCTGAATAATGGTGGGCGCGATATATTTGAGCTTGACGCCATATTCGAATCCCGTGGTCAAGATAGTCTTCGCAATGATACGAATCTTCGCGGTATCCGAGAGCGGTTTAAACTCGGCAAAGCCGGAAAACCTAGTTGCGATCTCCGGCAGGACACCGGTTCTCACTAAGGCTCGACGAGCCTTCTCGTTCTGATCGTAGATACGTTGTACTAAAGACTGTTCCGCTTCTTTGGAGCCTTCCTTATATTCCACATTTACGGCGTCATCCTCGTAGGAAATGTCTTTAATGTTCGTACTGGTAGCGAAGCCAATAGGTCGCTTATTGAGGTTTAGTTCCCCGATGGGACTGTTGGTCGTGAAGATATGGATGGAATGCCTGAAGTCATACTCACGGGTGTGGTCAGGGAGTTCCTTATTGGAAGCACATCTGCCTTCGTCCATGATTCCCATGAACAACTTCAAAACCGCCGGATGACTTTTCTCCACTTCGTCCCAGATGAATACCGTATATGGGTTCTCAACTACGGAGTAGAACACGGGAGGTTCATCATGTCCGATATATGAAGCCGGAGCGCCAGTCAGGTTATGAACGGTATGTGCCTCTGTATAGGTATTTAGGTCTACCCAGACAACACCGTACTTGTGGCTGCAGTACCGGGACAAAAGGTCGCCGATAGCTTTGGCTAGTTCGGATTTCCCCGTTGCCGGAACGCCGTGGAACAGAAGCGTTAATGGCCGTTTCGGATTGGGCTTAGCGAGATGAGTGGCTAACTGATACGCAACGATGTCCACTGCTAAGTCCTGCCCGATAACAGTTTTACGGAGTTCGTTTCGGATGAAGTCGAAACTCAGAGTGATGACTTCGTCTTTTGGGATAGTAATGGCGTCAAAGTCCGTAATGTCATCCTCTACCGTTATTACCGGTGATGTGTTCGGCGGTTCGTCTACGGATTCATCCGGTAGCTGTTGGCAAAAAGCCTGAAGGTGATCCATAGTATCCGCAACGATCAAGCCGTCTGAGAACAGGCGATTTAGAATCTGGTTGGCTCCGGAATATGAGATTTTTTCATTGAAGAATAAGGCATAGCCCTGTTCGTTCCGATAGAATCCGATGGTGGTTCTTTCCGGTAAACAATCTGGGTACAAGAAGATGTTGTCGAAGAGGTATGGCTTCAGGAGCGGCAGACTGTCGATCTTGTGCTTGAGCCATTCAAACTCTTGCGTGCTTACATTGCGAAGATCTGAAAGCTTCTCCATATATCAGACCCCCCTTGTATCCGTTATCGATCCTTTAAGTGCCAGAAGGTCACCGGTTCCACCACAGAGTGGACAAGTCTTAAAACCGTTAGCCTCATTATTCGGCACCTGTGGAATCCAGACCGTATCATCAAAGAAGCCGTAATCTGGAGCGATGGTTCGATCGAAAACATGCAATCCCAGATGCTCTCCGACAAAAGGCGACATCCGCACTTGAACGAAATTTCGATCCGCTACCATGTCCAGCATGTTGCTGTAACGAGAGTGTTCATCTTCGTGATACATCAGGAGCATCAAGGCAATCTTACCCTCAATGGAATTCATCCTGAGCGAAGAAAAGAAATCCGTGGCGTTCGATGTGACATCATTCTGAAATCCAGCTTCATAGGCATCATATCTGCTGCCAAGTGCACATCTGGGGCAGCTATTATTTGTAACGCCGGGATAGCTGAAGTACACCTCGCCGCCTTCTCCGCCAGCGTAGAGCTGAGCGGCAAGATAAGGAGTTCCGTACTTCATGGCAAGATTAGCTGTACGAGCCTGGGCTTTAAAAGAATCTGTCAGACCACAGATTAGGATGTCGGTAGGATGCGTGATGAGCTGTTCACCGATCAGGGACTCGAAGCCTTCATCGGAGAGGTCGTCATCTAACTTGAGCGAGACTGCAGTGACATTAGCCAACGGATTGATATCCAAGATTCGTTCTTTGAGGGCATTGACTTTTCGTTTGCCGATTTCAGATACCGTCGAATGCTGAGTAGAAACATTCACGTCTTCGACGTAGTCGTGATCCATGAACATGAAGTTGATAAAACCGCATCGCGCTAAGCCCTCATATAAGCCGCGACCACTGCCAACGCCAACACCTATAACCAGCTTTCGCTTCAAGATTTCCAAAGGAAGTTCGGACTGGATGCGGGCAAACAGATTGGGAATAGGTTCATCTGCGATTTCTTTAGCTATGGCCGGGGACGTATGGGGCTTGAGCATAATCTCGCTTACGTTTCCATCTTTTGTGATGTGATAGGTATTTACTAACATGCTTTTTGTCTCCTTTCGCGTTCGGGCTGAACGATGAGGATATAGAACTCAGGAAGATCCAAGGCCTCCATGATCCTTTGGGCATACTTTACGTCTGCACTAGAAGGCCGGGTATATCCTTCAGGGTGTGAATGTATGTTGCCGACCAGACGAACTCCGGCTTCAGTCCATTCCTTGAGCTTCTGGTTTACGGCAGTAACATTGGGAGTATAAGTAACCGCAGAGGTCTCCGCAGTGCGGTCAAAGTAGAAATGATCGATATTCTTGCCATCACTAGTGCCGATAAAACCGCCAGTTTCGGCGGGTAGGCTACCAATGGTTGTCTCAATCTGGTTGGCCACTTCATCGGTAATGTGCAGACAAGGCGGAATTGGCGTTTTGGGTGGTCTGGATTTAATGAATGGAATTATCTTAAACATGTGTTTCTCCTTTCAATTATTAAGATCAGATACGATCTGATTAAAACTTCTGTACTCATTGGGCTTGACGTATAGTGCCGTAGCATCCGCCCAGAGAGAAGCAACGGCTTTAGCTTGGTCGAAGGTCTCGATTGTGCCTGCCCAGCAGATATACGGGTACGTGTCTCGGAAGTCGTGCAGCCAGTGCGCGTAATGCGAGCTATGGTCGTGGGAGCCGTAGTCTATCTTGTTGATTATGTAGATCCGCCATCCTTCATCTTGAGAGAGATGCCAGAACACAAAATCAAAGGTCAGAGAGTCGTCACTGCTTCGGTACTGTAGCCGCTCATATGGGCGTCTTTGGCGTAGTAGTCTCGGAATGCGTAACATGCGTTTCCTCCTTTTTTCGAAGAGTGGGAGGGAGTCTCGAGTTGAAACTGAGACTCCCTCAGTTGGGGATCAAGAACAAATCCCCGAAGAGATAGGTCGGTTAAGGCTTAGCAGAAAGTGCCAGCCGGGAGTTCCTGACCTTCGCGACCGCCGCAGAAAGTACCGGCGGGAAGCTCCTGGCCTTCACGGCCACCCTGAAATGTTCCTTCAGGAATAGACAGATTGAACTTCGTCATGCGTATTCACCTCCTTTACTGCAGGATATCTAAGATAAGTCCGATCAGGACAATCTCAGCGATTCATAGAATGCATCAGCCTCGACGCCAATAATGTTTTATGGTGAGCCTCCTTGAAATTTGATGGCCGTACCAGATTGAAGCGACAGAGGGAAACGGCTATAATATAAGGTGTTATTGTTCTCATGGGGGGGTGAGGCTTTTCTTCCGCTTCCCTCTGTTCTTGAGATAAGGATACCCAAGTTGTCCTTGATTAGATATTTCAGGCAACTTGCAAAAAACTTGCAATGAAGGAGGCGTCCATGAATGAATGGATTGTTCTTTTGTACATATTTGCACGCGTTTGACGATTGCTATCACTACGACAAAGATCAACGTGGTATTGGAAGGCGCGAAGCATTGGTTATAGATTTGCTTTCTTCTTGTGTCTCAGAAGACGAACGCGAAGCGTTCAGCTACGGGATTGACACGAATAGCTCGACAATAAACCAGTATTTTACTGGGAAACGTATACCGCCTGATCCAATAAGGCAGGAAAAGTTCCTGAGCAGCGACTCAGCGAAGAATGTCCGAGAATACTTCAGAGATTCGTTTATTAAGAAGATCCCGGAGGGACTCCAAGATGTCGTTAAGGGGCGAATCGTTAATCTAATAAAAAAAGACCGGACAATGCCGGTCGAAGAGAAAGATAAACTATTGGAAGAAGCTAAAACTTCTTCGATGGACATTTTTCTAGCTGATGCTTTGGTGTATGCCGTGATGCAACCGAAGCCTGAAGATAAATGGCAATTCTACTTTCCTAATCCGCCTGTCAACAATCTACCTAATCTGAAAACAAGTTATTTTACTGGTCGCGAAGCGGAGATAGAAGAAATCAAGAAACGCTTTGATGGTGTGACTTACTGTCAGTCAATTAGCGGAATATCCGGCTCCGGTAAAACTCAACTTGCGTTAGAGTATGCTTTCTGGGAGTTTGATGGATACGATTATATATGGTGGATCGACTGCGAGTCGGAAAACACTGCGTTGTCTTCTTATGCTGTTATTGCTGAAAAGTTGAAGCTTAAGATGGATATGTCAAATCCGGTTTTAGTAATGCGTGAAGTCCAATCTTGGTGTCAGAATAACGGTTTCTGGCTCATGATCTTCGACAACATCCAGTATGGCAAGAATAGCCGTTCATACGATTTGAAAACTCTTCTGCCTTTAAATACGAAAAATGGCCATATTCTTTTTACTACGCTCAATGATGTCCCGTACCGAGACGAGAAAATGTTACATTTGGGGTTGTTCGACGAGCAGGCTGGAGAAGATTTTGTATGTCAAAGGTTGGAACTTTCGGAAAGCTCAGCAAATGTGAGAACGCTCGTGAATAGGCTAGGGGGATTGCCGCTTGGCCTTGAAGAAGCCTGTGCTTTTTTAAGAGCTATACCGCCTGAGACGATTGTCGGCTACATTAAGAAACTGGATAAATATCATATTGGCTTTGGGGATGAGCTATTTAGTAACAGTACTCATGAGCAAACCTTACTTGAAGTGACGCAGTTAACTATGCAGCATATTGCCTCTAAAGAGGCGAAAGTGTTGCTGGCCGCAAACTCCTTCTTCAAAGATCAAGGAGTAAATCTGTGGATGTTCCAAATGGCGAAAACCTTCTATGATAAGGAGCAGAGTTATTCCGAGCTATTCCAGAAATTGGCGTTAGATGAGTTGGAATTTGATAAAGCGATGATGCCGCTCAGAGAATTTTCCCTGTGCAGACCATTAATTGATGGTACGCAAGAACAGGCAGATCCTCATTTCTTACATATGAACCAGTTATATTGTCATAAGCTGACACAGGAGATAATCCGAGAACATTTTGCTAAGGATAATGAGTCGGTTATTTTAGGCCTAGAACTATGTTACTCGGCGATTAGAACGTGCCCTGCGATGACGGGTGATTACTATGCACTGGTTCCGGATCTGCTGTCCTTCCTCGAGAATGCTGAAAGTAGATTTAATTCGATTGATGAACCGGCGGCGCTTAGGAAAATAGCTAGCCTTTTCCGGTATTCTTCGTGGGCTCTGTCTGATGATGACACGAGACAAAAGTGGTTAATGAATGGGTATGTGGCATTTTCTGGGAAAGCATTTGGATTCAATAGCGTAGAGTTCGCATTTGCTTGTATTGAATACTTTGAGCATTTTGCGGAAGTGGATTTTAAGAACGCATTTGAAAAACTGAATGATGCATGCCTGATCTTATGCGATTTGTCTAAGCAAGATTGTGTGTTTGACCACGATATCTACGAGAAGCGAGACGGATATCCATCAATTAGATTAGGGTCGAACGGCGATAATATGCTTGAAGGAATGAGTCAACTGAAGCTTATCGCCGACATAATGGCCGGAGCGACAATCGTTGCCGAAAACGGGGATATTGCGTCTGCACAGAAGTATTGTACTAAACAGCATGATTGGCTGATGCGGCAAATTGCCGAGTTCGCTGATGATTGGAATGATCAACGCGGCGATGAGGATGATGGAACTGAAGATGTCGATCTAATAGAGATGATTAATCAAATTGAGGAGCCTATACTAAGTCTTCTGAAATAACTATACCGTGACGATGCTTCATCTGTGTAGTTGCAGCGTACTGGAGTCGTCACGGTAAAATTTTGATATGTGAAGTTCTCGAACGATAACAAATGATTGAAAAACCAGACTCGGAGTGATATAATAAGCAATAGCTGTTTACTATGAAACGATCAGAGAGGTCAGGATTATGAATGTAAGCTACAAGAAGCTTTGGAAACTACTCATTGATCGAGACTTGAAGAAAAAAGATTTGGAGCAGATGGCGGGAGTGAGCCACTACGTCATGAACAAGCTCGCCCATGGAGATAATGTTACGACTGACATACTTGGGCGAATCTGCAAAGCCCTTGATTGTTCGCTGGATGACATCATGGAGTTTGTCGATGAGTAATCCAGATGGCTTAATTATGATATTCTTAAAAGATACGGATGGAGGAAACATTCATGGCTGAGAAAAACAACGCCAACATTGGATTTGAAAAAAAGATTTGGGATGCTGCGTGCGTCCTTTGGGGTCACATCCCTGCTGCTGATTATAGAAAGGTTATTGTTGGCCTTATTTTTCTGCGCTACATTTCCAGCGCATTTGATAAACGTTATCAGGAACTCTTGGCTGAGGGCGATGGATTCGAGGACGATCCTGACGCTTATGAAGAGGAAAATATCTTCTTTGTTCCGGAAAAGGCCCGCTGGGCAACAATTGCAGCCGCTGCCCATACTCCGGAAATCGGCACAGTTATTGACGACGCTATGCGCGCTATCGAGGCCGATAATAAGAAGCTGAAGAATGTTCTTCCGAAGAACTACGGAAATCCCGATCTTGATAAACGCGTTCTCGGCAACGTCGTTGATCTCTTTACGAATATGGACATGAGCGATACAGACGGAAGCAAGGATTTGCTTGGCCGTACATATGAATACTGTATCGCACAGTTTGCCGCAGTCGAGGGTCAAAAAGGTGGCGAATTCTATACGCCATCCAGCGTAGTAAAAACCCTCGTCTCCATTTTGAAACCGTTTGATAATTGTCGTGTCTACGATCCTTGCTGCGGTTCGGGCGGTATGTTCGTGCAGAGCGCTAAATTCGTTCAGGCGCATAGCGGACGTAGAGGTACTGTAGCTGTATATGGTCAGGAAGCTCAAGCTGATACCTGGAAGATGGCCAAGATGAATATGGCTATTCGTGGCATCGATGCTGATTTTGGTGAGCATCAGGCGGATACTTTTACTCATGATTTGCATCCAACCTTAAAGGCGGACTTTATTCTCGCCAATCCTCCGTTCAACTACCATCCTTGGAATCAGGAGAAGTTAAAGGATGACCCGCGCTGGAAATATGGTCTTCCTCCGGCGAATAATGCCAACTTCGCATGGATTCAGCACATGATCTATCATCTTGCGCCGAATGGCAAAATCGGTCTTGTATTAGCAAACGGTGCGCTATCGACGCAGTCTGGTGGCGAAGGTGATATTCGTAAAAAGATTATCGAGGCTGATCTCGTAGAAGGTATCATTGCTTTACCAACACAGCTTTTCTACAGCGTTACGATTCCTGTAACGCTATGGTTTATCTCTAAAAACAAAAAGCAAAAAGGCAAGACGGTCTTCATTGATGCTCGCAAGATGGGGCATATGGTTGACCGGAAACATCGTGATTTCTCGGATAAAGATATTGAGAAATTGGCGGATACATTCACCGCTTTCCAAGAAGGCAAACTTGAAGACGTAAAAGGCTTCTGTTCAGTAGCAACGATTCAGGATATCGAAAAGCAAGATTATATCCTTACGCCGGGACGTTATGTTGGCATTGAGGAGCAAGAAGACGACGGGGAGCCATTTGAGGAGAAGATGTCTCGCCTGACTTCGGAGCTTTCGGAGATGTTTGAGAAATCCCATGAACTCGAAGATGAAATCAGGAAGAAATTGGGGGCAATTGGGTATGAAATATAAACTCTCAGACATTGCGGAGTTTAATCCGCGTGAGTCAATCAATAAAGGATCAGTTGCGAAAAAGGTCACCATGGATAAACTACAGCCTTTCTGTAGAGATATTCCCGAGTATGAATATTCCGAATTTACAGGTGGTACGAAATTCAGGAATGGCGATACAATTATGGCAAGAATTACCCCCTGCCTTGAAAACGGAAAGACAGCGAAGGTTAACATCCTTGAGGATGGCGAGATTGGATTTGGATCGACCGAATATATCGTTTTCCGTGCGAAAGAAAACATGGCTAACGAAGACTATTTGTATTACTTAGTATGCAGTCCACTAGTGCGTGACCCAGCTATAAAGTCTATGGTAGGATCATCCGGAAGACAGCGCGTACAGACGGATGTGGTTCAAAACCTTGAGATCGACATACCTGAATTGAGTGTCCAGAGAAAAATCGGAGCTTTATTGAAATCTTTAGATGACAAAATCGCCCTAAATAACGCGATAAACAAGAATTTACTTCAGCAGGCAATCGCTCTGTATGAGCATCTCCTCCAAGACGCAGAGTGGCCAACTGCTACAATTCTGGATATAGCGAAAAAAGTAGCTATGGGACCTTTTGGCTCAAATATCAAGGTTTCCACTTTTGTTCCAGAGGGTGTACCTATTATCAGTGGGAACCACCTGCGTGGGTACTTTCTGGAAGAGCCTGAATTCAATTACATCACCGAGGAACACGCAGAACGCCTGAAAAATTCAATTGTGTATCCTCATGACCTTATTTTCACTCATGCTGGCAATATAGGCCAAGTAGCAATGATTCCCGATGGATGCAAATATGATCGTTACATTTTATCGCAGCGACAGTTTTATCTGCGTTGCGATGAGACAAAGGTTGTGCCAGAATTCCTTCTTATGTTCTTCCACAGTGCGTCTGGACAGCACGAGCTGCTTTCTTATGCCAATCAGACGGGTGTGCCATCAATAGCTCAACCTGCGTCAAATCTTAAAAAGATACCGTTCAAGTGTCCGCCGATACAGGAACAATGGAAGTGGCAAGAACAGGTACATCCGTTGTTGGGTAGATACTTAAACAATCGGCTTGAAAATGAAAGGTTATCAGCATTGCGGGAAGCACTCTTACCAAAGTTGATGTCTGGTGAACTGGACATCTCCGAGCTTAACCTTTAAACAGCTAAATTCTTGTTTAGTCCATTTGATATAATCTCAGGGAGGCTTATATGATTACACTGCGCCAAGGAAAAACAAAGACTATTTTAGATAATTCAAGAAATAGTGCCTTGACTGCCGTCGAGACATATAACAGGCCAAACAGTAAGTTCAGGATAGAAAACTATATTATCTTGATGGTTATTGCTTGGACAAAACTGTTTCATTCATATTTTCAGGCAACTATTGGCGAGAAGTATTTCTATAAAGAAAAAAATGGACGATATAAAATCGTAGACGGTGAGAAAAAAGCTTGGGAGTTAAAGGAATGCATAAAGAATTACAAGAAGAATTCACCGCCGATTCCAATTAGTGATGCTGTCATTGCTAACTTAAACTTTTTTATAGGTTTAAGGAATAAAATTGAGCATAGATATTGGAATAGCTCAGAGTTAGATATTTTACTCTTTGGAGAATGCCAAGCGCTTCTCTTTAATTACGAGAACTTACTTGTTGGTCTGTTTGGATCAGACTATTCAATTAATACTTGTCTTGCGTATGCTCTACAGTTTTCTCATTTGAGGGCGAGTGAGCAGCTAACCTCCCAACGAATGCTTCTTTCTAAAGATATGCAAGACATAAAACGGTATATAGATAAATATAAATTTGACTTATCTCAAGAAGTATATGATAGCCAGGAGTATAGCATAAAACTATTGCAGATTCCAAAGGTTAGCAATACAAAAAGGTCTGACTTGGCAATCGAGTTCGTTAATTGGAGTTCGCTTGATGAAAACGATAGGGCGAACTACGAGAAAGTTACGACCATCATCAAAGATAAGCTTGTAGTGCAGAATGTATCAAATGCTAATCTACTCAAGCCCTCGGGTGTTATTGATGCCGTAAAGAAAAAGACGGGATTAGATATCAACATTACTAACCATACATCTTTATGGAAAGCATTTGGGATTAGGCCTCAGAACAGCTCAAAGGCAAAGTTTGAAACATTTGAAAAGTTTTGCGTGTATGACGAACCACATAATGACTATTTGTATACGTCTGAATGGGTTGATTTTATTTCAAAATTACTTACAGAATATGGCTTTCGCAAGGAGAATATTCACAAGAAGTGTTCTATGCCACTTAGAATCGATGACTACATATAAGGTTTGAAATAGACCGAACCTCGTGGATGGGGTAAAATATACACAAAGGAGCGAAAATTTATGCCTGGTTACACTGAGGCGGATTATGAGAATTCCGTAATTGAACTGTTTCAGAATATGGGCTATCAGCATCTGTATGGCCCTGAAGTTGAAAGAGATCTTCGCGATCCTCTGTACGAAGAAGTATTAGAGGTTGCTTTGTCACGTCTTAATCCGACACTTCCTCAAGATGCGCTGACCGAGGCATTGAACAAGCTCAAGAACATCGAGAACGGTTCTCTTGTCCAGAAGAATGCCGTCTTTATGGATTATCTTCAGAACGGTATCCCCGTGCGTTACTTCGTTAATGGCTCCGAACGCTCCGCAATTGTGTATCTTGTCGATTACGGAAATCCAGATAACAACTCCTTCATTGTGGCAAATCAGTGGACGTTTATCGAAAACAGTAATAAGCGTCCTGACGTTTTACTGTTCTTGAATGGTATTCCGGTTGTAATTGTCGAGCTCAAATCTCCATCCCGTGAGGAAACCGATGCCAGCGAAGCCTACTTGCAGCTTCGTAACTACATGCACGAGATCCCGTCCATGTTCGTATATAACGCGATCTGCGTGATGAGTGATATGGGCGAATCCAGAGCGGGCACTATTACCTCCGGTGAAGACCGCTTTATGGAATGGAAAACTGTTGACGGAAGCTATGAGAATACGCAGTATGCGCAATTTGATACGTTCTTTGAGGGAATGTTCCAGAAGGAGCGCTTACTGGATATTATCAAAAACTTTATCTGTTTCTCGAATGAAGGCGTAAACAGCTTCAAGATTCTCGCTGGATATCATCAATACTTTGCTGTAAATAAAGCCATCGTATCGACAAAAAGAGCCTCCGCTGATGGTGGCGATGGCAAAGGCGGCGTATTCTGGCACACCCAGGGCAGTGGCAAATCCCTGTCGATGGTATTCTATGCCCATCTCTTGCAGGAAGCTGTGGATAGTCCTACAATCGTTGTTCTTACTGACCGCAATGATCTTGACGATCAGCTTTATGGCCAGTTTGCGAAATGCAAGGAGTTCTTGCGACAGGAGCCGATGCACGCCGAGAGTCGTGAGCATCTGAAAACTCTGCTTGCCGGACGCAAGGCGAACGGAATTATCTTTACGACAATGCAGAAGTTTGAGGAATCTCATGAGCCGCTTTCTGAGCGCAGCAATATTATCGTAATGGCAGACGAGGCGCATCGCGGCCAATATGGTCTGACTGAGAAGATTAAGATCACAACCAATGAGGAGGGCGAAGAAATCGCAAAGCGTGTTGTCGGAACGGCGCGCATTATCCGCAACAGTCTTCCGAACGCTACGTACATTGGCTTTACTGGCACTCCGATTTCATCTAAGGACCGCAGCACTCGTGAGGTCTTTGGTGATTATATCGATGTCTACGATATGACCCAGGCTGTCGAGGATGGCGCAACCCGCCCGGTGTATTATGAAAGCCGTGTTATCAAGCTGAATCTTGATGCCGATACGTTGAAGCTGATCGATACTGAGTATGAGATAATGGCAAACAATGCCGATCCGTCTGTAATTGAGCGCAGCAAACGTGAGCTTGGTCAGATGGAGGCTATCCTTGGCAACGACAATACGATAAATTCCCTCGTTAACGATATTCTCGACCATTATGAAAACTACCGAGAGAACCTGTTAACTGGTAAGGCAATGATCGTGGCTTATTCACGTGCCATTGCCATGAAGATCTATAAGCGCATCCTTGAGCTTCGTCCAAGTTGGACGGAGAAGGTTGGCGTTGTGATGACTGAGAGCAACAAAGATCCGGAAGAATGGCGTAAGGTTATCGGAAATAAGCGCCATAAGGATCATCTGGCGCAGCTTTTCAAAGATAACAACAGTCCGATGAAAATCGCCATCGTAGTTGATATGTGGCTAACCGGATTCGACGTACCTTCCCTTGCGACAATGTATGTCTATAAGCCAATGTCCGGCCATAACCTCATGCAGGCGATTGCCCGTGTGAATCGCGTCTTTAAGGATAAAGAGGGCGGTCTCGTCGTAGATTATGTCGGTATTGCTTCCGCTTTGAAGCAGGCGATGAACGACTACACTGCCCGAGATAAAAAGAACTATGGCGATACGGACGTGGCAAAGGTTGCTTATCCGAAATTCCTTGAGAAGCTTTCCGTTTGCCGCGACTTGTTCTTCGGATATGATTATTCTAAGTTCAAAGATGGCACAGATCTTGAACGTGCAAAGACTATCAGCGGAGCGGTCAACTTCATTGTCGATGTAAAGAATGAGGACAAGAAGGAAGCCTTCATCCGCGAGGGTTTGTTGCTACATCAGGCTTTGTCGCTCTGTTCTTCCCTTGTGGGCGAAGATGACCGCTTCGAAGCCGCGTTCTTTGAGTCGGTACGAGTATTGGTTCTTCGCCTTTCCAATGCTGGCGGTGAGAAGAAGATTTCTCTGCCTGAAATGAATAAACGTATCAATGAGCTCCTGAAACAGAGCATCAAGAGTGACGGCGTCATTAATCTCTTCTCTGATGTTGGCGGCGAGTTCAATTTGTTCGACCCGAAGTTTTTGGAAGAGATCTCGAAGATGAAAGAAAAGAATCTCGCCGTTGAACTCTTGAAGAAGCTGATTGCTGAGCAAATATCTATCTACCGTCGAACGAATGTTGTTAAGTCTGAGCAGTTCAGTGAGATTATTCAGCGTATGATGAAAGCATACCTGAATGGCATGCTCACGAATGAAGAGGTTATCCAAGAGCTTCTTAACCTTGCACATTCCATTGCTGCATCCCAAGAGGAAGGCGAGGAACTCGGTTTGACTGCAGATGAGCTTGCTTTTTATGATGCCCTCACGAAACCGCGAGCCATTAAGGACTTCTATGAGAATGATGAACTCATTGCTATTACAAAGGAGCTTACTGAAACTCTACGTAAGAACCGAACGATTGACTGGCAAAAACGCGAATCGGCAAGAGCCAAGATGCGAATGCTGATAAAGAAACTTTTGAAGAAACATAAATATCCGCCTGAGGGCATGGACGATGCCCTTCAGACGGTCATGCTGCAGTGTGAGCTGTGGACCGATAACATTATGGATGCATAGAAAGGTTTTAATTAAGTCTATGGGATTACGTATTTAGCGAGATAAGTGAGGTAAGGCATTGTGGATGTAATTACTACTCAAAGCCGAGGCAACCAATTTGTTGAAGTAGATCGAGAATTCATTCTTGAAGATACGCCTAGAACTAGAACCGTGTTCAAAGCGGCTATGCATCCAGGTGGAATTCGAGGTGATATTATCCGTTATCGCAAAGATCCTAATGGAAGCTATGAAGAATTAGTACCTGTGAATTTCAATTCCTTACATCCAGATGAAGGAGTTAAGATTACACTACCGACCGAAGCAACTAAAACACTTTACGAAACCTTAAAAGAGTTAGAGACTGTATTGGAGGAGCAAGGTATACATTATGGAACGCGAGATTTTACCTTAGTGGACGCCAATGCGTTAGTCATTGACGATAGGAATAAAGCAGATATTATTCGCAGATTACTTGATGCTCATTACGGTGAAGATGTCTGGGAGCAGCTTTCTCGAAGTAATCCTGATATTGCTACACGACTGGCAAACTCTAAGATTCAAGAAGACAGAATTGAGATTCTGCACCGTTTTGAAGAAATGCTTCAAAACGAAGAGCTTTCAGAGGGAGATTGGCAAGACTTTTTCGAAGCGAATACGTGGATATTTGGCTATGGACTACGATATCAGATTCTCCGAGTCATACAGCCTCAGCCAAACTATGGTGGTGCAGCCGTAGACGGAAGAGGCGGACAGCGCGGAGACTTCCTAACTGCGACCGAAGCCGAAACGAGATATACTTGTCTTGTTGAAATCAAAAAACCGAATACGCATCTTCTTCAGAGAGAGCAATACAGAAACGGAGCTTGGGGTGTAAGTAGCGAATTGGCTGGTGCAGTCTCTCAAATTCAGGTGAATTGCGCTCAATGGGAAATTTCTGATGCGAGGAACGAACACAATCGAGAGCAATTGCCCGGGATTAATACAGTTTCTCCTAAAGGGATAGTAGTGATTGGGAAGACAAGCGAGCTTGATATCTGGGACAAAAGAAACTCATTTGAACGCTTTCGCCAAGAATTAAGGAGTCCGGAGATATTAACCTATGACGAACTATTTGAAAGATCCAGGTTTATTGTAGGAGAACCTGGAACAATGACTATTGAGGATGAAGAATTGCCATTTTGACGGAGATGATTAAATGCTTAGAATAGATAAAGCAATTCTGGATACGAACAACGTAATATGCGACAATATTGCTCAGCTCAGTACTACCGACAGGGGGCTATTGAGTCAAAATATTCTTGGCCATATTCGCAACTTCGTTGAGTATATAGCGATCAAAGCATATTCTAATGGACAAGACGTCAATCCTAATGATTATGATCTGAATGTCACCGCCTTGAAGGATATGCAGCGTCGTGGGGATTTGCGATTCCTGTATAGGTTTCACGAAATGCTCCAAAAGTCTGTGTCGCATTATACCGTGGACAAAGACGGATCTGAGCGCCTCATGCTCAAATATTATGAACATCTTCTCAAGATTAAGCTCTATTTGAAACGAATTTACAATATTGATGTCTTAGGCAATATCAGTGATTTTCCTTTGGATACAGACACGGAGTTGTCAGAGTACTACGAGAGAATCGCAGAAAGAATTGAAACACCAAGTATGCACAGCGTACCGGTTGCTTATAACGACCGGTACTACGTGCAGAAAGTAAAGCCGTTTTTTGTCAATCAGAAGATCTATTATGAGGTGACCTTTACCGCCGCCAATGCGAACGCGAGCAAATTCGACAGAGTGATTGCGTTCACGCATCATGAGATTGTAGATAATTACGCAGTAAAATTCTCTATACGCAATGATGCAATTCGTATTCTCGACAAGGATATGTCTATTCTTGTGATTGACGGCTACGAAGTATCAATTCGTCCCTGCGAATGGGACAACCTGTCTGAGATCTTCGGCCCGAGAGTGAAACATAGCACGAGTTCTAATGAGTATAGAGAGCTTATGAAATTCCTGTCAGTTGTTAGGATGTCTCTAACTGAGCTCGTGAGTAGCGATCAGGATTACTACGATTACATAAAAGGCAAGATTACCGAACGCGCTCAATCTACAAAGATATACGAAATGCTAGATCAGTGCCGGGATATAATCATCGGTAATAAGCCTGGAGCAAATGTGTTGAGATACTTGCTCCATAAGATGAACAACCGTGTCATTAAATGGCAGTACTGGAACGAACAATGCGGCGGACTATCTAATCTTTACTTAAATTATGGATGCATTCCATTCGATCGGATGCCTTATTGCACCTCCCTTCGGCAGCACAATCCAAGAATATTCGATTTGCTTGAGTCTATTCCTGTTCCTGGCCACGAGCATGAACTGTTCGCTAGATACATTAAGAACAACACAGAAATAGAAGGACACCTTTTTACGCCCAAGGCTGAAATTGAGGGCTTTGACGATGTTGATGGGCTGATAAGGAAATACAATTCCTCCCTGTACTATAAGCACACTGCGCGGAGAATTGAGGAGTACAAAGACCATTTGTATATTAAAGGCTACGTTGAAGATAGCACGGAAATTATCAAGAAGCTGCAGGAGCTGGCCTCATCGGGCGTCTCCCAATACACGGCTTCTGTCGATTCATGGATTTCAAGAGAGTCCTACACGATTGACGATGAAGGAAAGAAAGAAGCTCTACGTCAGATGTTTGCCAATTCCCACGTTGCGCTGATATATGGTTCTGCTGGTACCGGTAAATCTACACTAATCAAGCACATCTCTAATTTCTGGGCGGACAAGGATAAGATATTCCTAGCCAATACACATCCTGCCGTAGATAACATGCGCAGAAAGGTTACCGCCGGAAATAGCGAGTATAATACAATCGCGAAGTTCCTCTCAAAGCGAAACAACAATACGGACTGCGATGTTCTCTTTATTGATGAGTGCAGTACGGTTAGTAACGATGATATGCGTCGTGTACTCGAAAAAGCAAACTTCAAGTTGCTCGTTCTTGTTGGCGACATCTTTCAGATTGAGTCGATTTACTTTGGGAACTGGTTTAGCATCGCTCAGAAATTTGTGCCAGCGACCTCAATATTTGAATTGACTCATCCTTATCGGACGACGAATAATGATCTTCTGACCGTATGGGATCGCGTACGGAAGCTCGACGATGCGATCCTAGAGCCGCTAGTAAAGAACGGATATGTAGCAAGACTTGATGAATCCATCTTTGAGCATAGCGACGACGATGAGATTATTCTTTGCCTTAACTATGATGGGCTGTATGGAATTAATAATATCAACCGGTTCTTGCAGAACAGTAATCCTAATCCTGCCATCGTATGGGGGATTAATACCTACAAGGTAGGCGATCCGATTCTGTTTAATGAATCGAATATCTTTTCTCCGCTGATTCACAACAACTCAAAAGGCAGAATTGTCGATATTCGCCCAGAGGAACAACAAATCTGGTTCAAAATTGAACTTGAGGAATCGATTAATGAAATCGACGCATGGAGTTATGATTTTGAACTCATCGGGGAGTCCGAGGCAGGAAAATCTATTATCTCATTCAGCGTGAACAAATATCGGAGCACCGACGAAGACGATGACGATAATAATTCGACGGTCGTTCCGTTCCAAGTTGCATATGCTGTTTCTATTCACAAGGCGCAGGGCTTAGAGTATGACTCTGTGAAGATTGTAATAACGAACGAAACCGAGGAACGAATTACTCATAACATTTTTTATACCGCGATTACGCGAGCTAAGAGTAAGTTGAAGATATACTGGAGCCCTGAAACCGAACAGTCTGTGTTGGAGCGGCTAGAAGTCAAGAATTCAAATAAAGATGCTTATCTGCTCGCACAACTATCATCTCTTAAGATGTCGTAAAATCATCGAACTCATGCTTTTATTGGTTTCTGATATGGGATATCTTGTATCTACAATTATTAAAAAGGAGACTCGATATGCTCGAGAGAATAAGCTGGTGGATTCATGCTCTGTGGGGGCGTTATATGCTAAACAGAAAGCTAAAAAAGATGCCGCAATAATGAGTTGACTCAAATGTGTTCTCATCATTTTGTGATGCTACGATGATGTTGGTTTAAAATCCATTCCAAATACTCTAAAAAGCTCTGGCCACAATCCGCCTTTAGCATAGTATTTAGCTATTCTATCCGTTGAAATTGTCCCATGCGTACCGTGCAATTCTAATAGAAGAAAGCAACTAATATTTATGAGATATGGTTTTTCAATTCCAATTCTATCTTTTGTAAGTGATATACGAGTATCAAACAAGGTATACTCCGTTTCTTCTAAATCCTTGGCTTTGATTTTGATAGTAAAAGAATAATACCAGTGAAGTCCTTGGTTGGTCTTGTGATCGACTATTTCTGGGATTACTTCAAATATATCTTTGATGTAAACTATAGTTCTTTGTCCACCAAAGATAAGATAGTCTCCAATCAAAAATACATTCGATCCAACTTCTACAGAGCCACCTCGTAGTCCCGCTTCTATTCTTTCAAGGTCTCTCTCATTTACTGATTTGCTTAAGTTAAATTTGGATTTTTTATTGATTGTAAAAATAGAAGATAACAACACTAGGCCGATAATGAGAAAGAATAGTGCTATTATTGCGGTTGCAGCCATTCCAAAATATGTTATGCCAGAAGGGTTATTTACTGGTATGTTTTTAAAAAACACAAAAACAAAGAAGATGCCAATTAGTGCAAAAATAAGCCCTGGCCCCGCTAAGTCTATTTTGCTATCTCTGACAATGGACTGAAGAGAAATATTTTCTCTTGATTTCCAATTTAATTCTTTTGAGTATCTATTTTTCTCTGGCATATACCTCTTTTGTAATTCAAAATTTTCTGTCGCCTAAATCAATGATTTTTATTCATCCTCAAATATGATTTTAATGAGATTATAGCATATTAATAATACCCCCTGCCCAAATGTTTTTTGCTCATGTTTTTGTTGGTGATACCGTTCTAATGATATAATCTCAGTATGGGATATGAGTATGCTTTTAATATCAGCGTAGCTGATCAAAATGGAAACAAGGCATATAGAATTATAAGGCTCAATGGCAAACAGACCCTAGATGATCTTTGCGACGTTATTGCGTTCGCTTTTAGCTTTATTAACGAACATTCCTATGAATACTCATTAGACGGCAATACGCTTTCTACAGAGGAAATGATGGATTCGTTTCACCTACACAGAGGCCAGGAGATCGAACTACATTATGACTTTGGAGATGATTGGATATTCAGAATAAGCGTCGAGAAGATTTACAAAACCCCTGACGACCGACCTTGGGCTATTGTTAGTGGCGATGGTTTTGTACTCCAATATCCTCCAATAGATGGCGACGATGAAGAAGCAGAAGCTGCGGGCGAAATCGAATCTGTAGATTCTGCGGAATAGTTGTCGTATTACTTCTTTTTTGGATACTCCCAGCTTTTGCGGATATGGATATTGTTGTCTTTAAGAATTTGCCGAACCGTTCCCTCGTTGATTCCGGCAATGGCCCCTACTTCTTTTGGAGTTTTCATTTCGGCGTATAAATCAATGACTATTTTTACGAGCTCTGGCTTTTTCGATGCTAGATGAGTTACCTCCACGCCGTTACGTTTTAATACTGCACTAATGGTACTCCTATGGCACTCGAAGTCTTTAGCTAGCTTATATACGGAGTCTCCTGACTGATATCGCTTACATACCGTTTGAACTTCTATCTCTGATAAGGTCTTTTGCTTTTGGCGAATACGGCATACCTCAGTCTCGCCGTAGACATTTTGGCGTTTTGGTGATATATTATCTGCAGTTGGCGGGTTTGATTTTTTGGCAGAATCGCCTGAATTAGTGCCAAAACTTAGTGGATTTAGCTTCTCTTTGAACTTCTTTATCTGTAAAAAGGGGTTTGAATAAAGTTGCGATAGGTCTACCAAAGCAGCTCAAATACGAACCGCAGGTGTTTTTCGTCAAAGAAACGTTAGGGTTGGTGTTTGGGAGATAAAGTTCACGGCTGTTGCATCAAGCAACAGCCGCTTTTCTTTGGCTTAATCCAAGCCCAATTCTTTTTTCAGCAATCGAATGCCTTCGGTTACAGCATTCACGCGCTGCGTTCCCATAGCAGCCGCGCACTTTTCAATATCTTCGATCTCCTGCTTTGACAGTCGAAAGCCGATTTTCTCGGTACGCGGGTTTACTGTGGGCCTTCCCATTTTTTCTCGCCGATAATAATCACGTCCTCTCTTGATTTACGGGGCAAGACATGATACAATGTAGGCACGAAAGGGCGGCATCTTGCCTGTAGGCTGTCAAGCGTCAACATCATCAGTGCTTGCCGCTCGGCAGACGCGGCGCGGGCTTCGGCAGCTGATACCTGCGCTGCCGCTTTTTTGCGTTCCCGGTGTGCAGTCAGTGCCGCTGTCACCACGGCGGTTAGTGCGCCGCTGCCAAGCACGGCACTAATCAATGTTACCCAAAGGTTTACAGTCACTGGTTGGCACCGTCCTTCGTGATGGTAATGCGGATACCGTGCATCAGCACAGTCGCTGCATCATCTGCCATAGCCGAAATGAACGCTCCTGTTACGGCAGGAAGCGCCGTAATGATGTTCTCGATAACGGGCGTGATATTGGCGACAACATCCTTGAACGCTTCCACCACGTTATTGATGAGCTGCTCCATATCGGCGTCGGCTCTGCCGAAGCCCGTTATGAGGTTATGGATTTGTTTGGCCTTCTTCTAATCAAGATTATTGGCGGCCTAAGATCCTCAGAAATGGATTACATCTTCGCCCACTGCGACAAGTTCTACACGCTGCCGCCGGCAAAAGACCAAGCAGAATCGGAAGCATGAGTTTTCGAAATCATCGGGATAGATCGACGACGGTTCCACTCGCTGCACTTTGATGAAATCCTCGATATCGGGGATAAATACCACAGCAAAAACATCAACCTGCTGATGGAGTACGCGCTGAAAACCATGGTAGGAAGACAAGAATAAACTACCGAATCTCGCCTTGAAATGTATCAAAATACTATCCTGAAGTCAAGAGCGATGTAATATTGAACATTATATATGAGTCAGAGTACCAAGATGAAGAGTTTGATTTATCAACTCCTGATAAACGTTTCATCGGGACGGTCGAATTGATTCTTCCGCCCAATTCTCCTAAAAACTTGAGTTTAAAGTGCCAGCTTAGTCTCAATACTGAAGGAATGCTTGATGTTGAGGCAAGCGAACCTTTGGGGAAAAAGGTTAAAGCTGCTTTTAACATTCGAGTACTGTAAATATCGTGAGGTGATTTGATGTTATATAAATTTATTGCAAACTGTAGATGTGCTCTGAATGGGGAGAGTGCAGATTATCGAGAATTGCTAAAAGATCTTGATGGAAGGAAATCTTGCGTGATAGGTTTTATGCCGGCCGTCACAGATGACTTATTTCCTGTTTTTGCCCTCTCCTGTACAAGCGCAAGCCAAATCATCTCGCCCGATATTTACATTATTCCCGTTGGCGCACATGATTACTGGGCAAAGCCTCATTTTGAAGAAATCATCAACAGATTCTATCAGCTTGATGAGTTTCAAGAGCAGTTTGATATCGAGTTTGAGGAAATGCTTTTACTTGTCAACCCTGAGTTAAAGTGCTTTTTTACATTATACGACGGAATTGATTATAACGTTGCAGTGTGCCGTATTACTCTGCCTAATGGGTTGGAAAGATATCTTGTCGTCGTCCCGTTAACCCCTGACAATTGTTGGAAAGAAATAGTCGAGCCTTATGATGTCAAATGCTGCGTTTTGATAGACTCTAATAAGGGCATGGGGAATTGGTTCGACACCGTACCCTTATATAGAGTTATGAGGGAAACGAGTAAAACTGAATTGTTACCGCAGTACTATTTCAAAGGGATGTTTATTAGCCATGATGCGCCATTCGGTTTTAAGCTGGTATACACAATTCCGGATAGAATAATCCGCCAAGGGCAAATTGTAGATAAATGGCAGAAAGAGATTTACGCAATTGACTGGAACGAAAACAAAAAGAGCACCTAAAATGTTCTGCCCCCAAAAAAGTTAGACAAAAGAATTAAATCAAGCAGCTTCGAGGGCTTGATTTCTGTGAACAGAAGGAGGCGAGCCCCTAAGTTTGGCCTTGACACGGCGGTTATTGTAACAGTCAAGGTACTCGATCGGCTCTGCCTTGAACTGATTCGACCTTCGGCTTGATCTGTTTCGGGGGCCTGCCGGTACTCTTGCGGCCTCGTCTCTCGACATATAGCCCTTCCGAACCTTCTTAGAGATAAATGCACTCCCACGACATTATTCGATGATGGTCACATACATCGAACTCCCTTACCTCTTCACTGTAACTCATTCCTTCTTTCTGCATGGTTTCAACAACCATCTGTTGGAATTCACCTGTGTATTTCTTGTTCGGTATCCCTTTCGGCATATAAAATCACCCCACTTGTTAACAGTATACCACATGTCTGACAAATGGGTTGCAGATCATATTAGAGGGGCTTTGTCAGTGGTATTGACCGGGCAACCCTTCTTGAGCTGCCCGGTTTTGTTTTTTGACTGTTGCAGCAAACTTTTTTTCGGGGCTGAAGCAGCAGTTTCACGCTGTCTTTCGGCTCCGAACGACCGTGCTTGCAGATACGGTTATGCTGCGCCAA
>OIWU01000785.1_pt1 | contig 36379 bp, 30 predicted proteins | sample 1587711 | NCBI WGS metagenome assembly OIWU01 (sample SAMEA3888909, study PRJEB22519) | human gut metagenome | biome: human gut; feature: human-associated habitat; material: faeces | place: Denmark | collected 2010 | reverse complement strand
AAAAATCTTCTCAAATTGCAAATCTGCCTGCGCTTTTATTCTTTTTACAAAAAAAAACGGCATTCAGGCTATTATATCATATTTCAAAATAGAAGGAAGTTCATTCTTCAATCTGTATTTGAATCGGGCAATGGTCGCTTCCAGTCACATCCGCCATAATTGTTGAAGAAACAACTTTATCTTCGAATTTTTTATGAACGCACCAATAGTCAATGCGCCACCCTATGTTCTTTTCGCGCGCATGAAACCTGTAGCTCCACCATGTATACTGCTTAGGCTCGCTGTTGAATTTTCTGAATGTATCCACGTACCCTGCGTTCAAGAAACTTGTGAACCATTCACGTTCTTCCGGCAGATAGCCTGGATTCTTTTCGTTTGTGGCAGGATTTGCCAAATCAATCGGAGTGTGCGCAACATTGTAGTCGCCGCCAAGCACAACGTTAAAGCCTTCTGAAACAAGCTCATCACATTTTTTAAGAATCGCCTTGTTAAATTCAAGTTTATAATCAAGCCTTGCTCCAGCCTCCTGGCTGTTCGGAAAATACGCGCTGATTACGGCGATTTTTCCAAATTTTGCGATTGTAACACGCCCCTCGTCGTCAAAGCGCGCGTCCCCAAGGTTTTCCACTGAATCTGGCTTTACCTTGCTGTAAATCGCAGTTCCGCTGTAGCCGGCTTTTTTTGCGCTGCTGAATGCAGAAAAATATCTTTTGCAGTCGTCAAAGAGTCCCGCGCCGCCGGAAGAATCAGAAAGCGCGGCGGAAGCGTTTTCTCCGTAAGGCGGAGAAATCAGATTTTCGGAAAGCTGAGCCGGATTGGCTTTTGTTTCCTGAATGCATACAACATCCGCGCCGCAATCCGAAAGCCAGCTCAAAAAGCCTTTCTTTTCAACAGCCCTGATTCCATTTACGTTCCAAGAAATTATATTCATTTTTAGTCCTTTATTCTATTTTTACAGAATGAACTGTCCATTCCATTGAAGCAATTGTAACAAAAAAGAAAAATTCTTTAAATGCGCAGAACGTCATGCACCAGGGCAAACGCATTATAAATGTATTCAGCAAAAAACTTGCTCCCAGTCACGGTTTCGTGGTTCAAAATCGCGCAATAATGCGCTACACGCTGATTGTTGCAAAGTAACTATAGAATTGCCCGCTCACGCGGTCTCAACAATCAGAGTGTTTTTGACCACGAAACCGTTCCTTCGCGCAAAGTTTACTTAAATTATTTATAATGCGTTTGCCAGTCAATCCTACCAATATTAATTTTTCCGGTGTATAATGGTTACCATGCAGCAAAGAAACAGTCATGAGCTTTTAAAACGATATATTTTTTTCTTTTTGGGAATTTGTCTTAACGCGTTTGGAATCGCGCTTTTTACGCGCTCAAAACTTGGAACAGGTCCGACTTCGTGCATTCCGTATGTTGTAAGCTTAAAGTCAGGACTTTCGTTCGGAACATGCACATTTATGTTCAATATACTGCTTCTTCTGGGGCAGATTATTTTGCTGCGGAAAAATTTTCCCAGGTACCAGCTTCTTCAGCTTCCGGTAACGCTTCTGTTTTCAATATTGATTGACGGCGCCATGAAATTTACAACCTTTGTGAATACAGACATCTACTGGCTCGCCCTTTTATACAATATTCTGGGATGCGTTTTCCGGGCAGTCGGAGTGAGCTGCCAGGTTGTCGCAGATGTTGTGATGCTTTCCACCGAAGCGTTTGTAAAAGCGCTTTCCGATGTGTCAAAAAAAGAATTTTCGTGGATAAAACTGTTTTTCGATGTTTTTATGGCAGCCGTGGCAATCGCGCTTTCGTTCCTTTTGCTCGGCAGGCTTGAATCAGTGCGGGAAGGAACTTTAATAATCGTTCTTCTTGTAGGTCCTGTTTCCCATTATTTTACAAAAAGACTAAGCTTTACAAATTATGTCTTTGAAAACGAAAGCGAGCTTGTCTTTGAGCCGAAATTAAAAATCAGCAACTCAAAAAGGATTGTAATCACAGTCACATCCGAAGCAGGAAGCGGCGGCCGCATAATAGCAAAGATTCTTGGAATAAAACTGAAAATCCCAGTCTACGACAAGGAGCTTGTAGATTTGATTGCGCAGGAAGGCGGCTTCACCAAACGGTTTGTACAGGCGCACAACGAAATCCTTTACCGAAGCACAGCAGAAGCATTCATACAGAACAATTTTTCCGTAGAAAATTTTCATTCAAAAAGCTACACACGGCTTTACGAAGCGCAGGAACGCGTAATCTCAAAGCTGGCGGAAAGACAAAACTGCATAATTGTAGGACACTGCTCAAATTTCATACTAAAAGACAATAAAAATGTCATGAATATCCTTATCACGGCGGACATGAAGAACAGAATCACATACATAAGCGAAAAATACGGACTAAACCGCCACGACGCCCAGAAAAAAATACGTCGCCAGGATCACAACACATGGGAATTCTATCTGCATTTTACAAATCAGGACTGGAAAGACAGCGGAAATTATCACCTTTGCCTGAACTCCTCGCTTTTCGGATACGAAGAAACTGCTGATATAATAGAAGATATTGTGAAAAAAAATTACACAAACACTCCAAGCATAAAAGTAAAGGAGCTTATAACAAAATACAAACTTAAATGATTATTGTAAAAGCAAAACAAAAGTTATAAGATTAAAGCTATATCTAAACTCAAATTGGAGTTAATATGCAGAAATTGTTATCTCAGCTGCTTCCGGCATTTGACCATCAGTCTGTTGCGGCAGACGGCGCAACGCTGGTTGCAGACGCCGACATCGCGAACATCAGCATTTCAAATCTTGTTTTTGATTCCAGAGAAGTTACAAAAGGCGCGCTTTATTTTGCCTTGCCTGGAACTCATATAAATGGAAATGAATTTATTCCTGACGCAATTGAAAAAGGCGCAAACGCAATTGTATTCGAAGGAGAGCTTTCAGACGAAATTAAAAGGAAATCTGCGGAACTTATTGTAAAACGACATATACAGAATGCCCTGGGAAAAGACGAAAACGGCGAGATGATTTTCGATGATTCGTCAAAATATCCTGTTCCGGCATTTATAAAGGTTGAATCCAGCCGTTTCGCCATGTCGCCTGTTTCCGACGCGTTCTATGACTCGCCTTCAAAAAAACTGGTTGTAATCGGTGTTACAGGCACAGAAGGAAAATCTTCGACTGTTTCGTTCATCTGGCAGCTTTTGCGTCTGTGCGGAGAAAAAGCAGGTTTTATCTCTACGGTTGAATATTCTTTTGGAGGGGAAGCGCTTCCAAATCCACAGCACCAGACAACGCCGGAAGCCCCGATTATTCATCATCACCTGAACGAAATGCTTTTAAACGGCTGTAAATATGCGGTTGTTGAATCATCTTCGCACGGGCTTTCTCCGCGCACAAACAGGCTGGGAAACGTTCTTTTTGACTGCGCGGTTTTTATGAACGTAACCCTGGAACATCTTGAGTTCCACAAAAATTTTGAGACTTACAGAAGCGACAAGGCCAATCTTTTCCGGGCGCTGGACAGGCACGACCACACGAAGATGCTCGCCGGAGAAAAGACAAAAGTTCCTTCAATCGGAATTGTAAACCTTGAAGACCCTAGCGCAGAATTCTTCATAGGGTCAACAAAAAAGCATGTGTATGGTTTTACCTCGGATGGAAAAGCCGGAAAAAGCGCCGCAGAGACCGGAGCGGAAGCCGTTCCTCTTCCAAAAATTCCAGAAAACCTGCGTTACATGAAGGCAGAAAACATCGCTTCGGCACGGTTCGGACTTGACTTTACAATCATTGCCGATGGCGAGAATGCCCTTTATCCAGAAAATTTCGATCCTGTAATGCCGCGCGAACGGAAGCGTATTTCCGTCCAGGCAAAAACTCCGGGCGCGTTCAATGCGTACAACATTATGGCGGCATTGACGGCAGTTTCTTCTGTAACCGGCAAAAATTTTCAGGAAATCGCGCAGCACATTCCAGAAATAAAACCTATCAAGGGAAGAATGACCTTAATTGAAAAAGGCCAGCCTTTTGAGCTTATTGTAGACTATGCCCATACACCAAGTTCCTTTGAGACAATTTTTCCACCGCTAAGAAAACGCTGCTCAGGACGGATTTTCGCGTTGTTTGGAAGCGGCGGAGAGCGGGACGTTACAAAACGGCCTCTTCAGGGAGAAATAGCCGCCCGGTTCTGCGATTTTGTTATACTTGCAGACGAAGATCCGCGCGGAGAAGATCCTGTAGAGCTTCTAAAAGGAATTGCTGTCGGCGCTGAAAAAGCCGGAATGAAAATGAACGAAAACCTGTTCATCATACCGGACAGAAAAAAAGCAATCCGGGAAACGCTGAAAAAAGCCCAGAAAGGCGACATTGTCCTTCTGCTTGGAAAAAGCCATGAAAATTCAATAATTTACAAAGACTACACGATGCCATACGACGAAATATGCGAGGCCAGACAGGCGCTTTCTGAGCTTGGCTACAAATAAAAACTGGAGAATATATGAACATTGCATTAATTTACGGCGGACGGAGCGGAGAACACGAAATTTCGTTGATTTCAGCCGCTTCTATTGCCCGCGGAATCGATAAAAAAAACACAGTGACTCTTATCGGAATTACAAAAGACGGAACGTGGTTTCTGCAGAACGAAAGCGAATACAACCGAATCTGCAAGGACAAAGACGCATCACTTAAAATAGAAGAATCTGATGAAAACAAAATTTACGTTGTTCCAGGCGGAAAAAACAATGCTTTCCGCACAAAAAACGGCTCTCTCAATATTGACGTAGTTTTTCCAGCCCTGCATGGAACTTACGGTGAGGACGGAACAATCCAGGGGCTTCTGGATATGGCAGACATTCCATACATCGGATGCTCAACAATGGCGTCCGCCCTTACAATGGATAAAGAAAAAACAAAACAGATTCTAAAGTCATCAGAAATTCCAGTCGTTCCGTACATCTGCATAAAACGCTGCGACCTGAACAACAGCCAGCGTTACGACGAGATTTTCCAGCGCTGCATAGACGAGCTTGGTTTTCCGCTTTTTATAAAGCCATGCTGCGCAGGCTCTTCAAACGGAGCAAACAAGGCAGAGAATGAAAAAGAATTTTCATTTTATCTTATGGAGGCATTCTCTTGGGATGACAAAGTTCTTGTTGAAAAGTCAATAAACGCGCGCGAGATTGAATGTTCCGTAACAGGAAATTCCACAACCGCAAACCCGAATTGCGAAGCGGAAACTGTACGCGCATACATTCCCGGAGAAATTCTTCCGACCCATACATTCTATGATTTTGATGCAAAATACAACGACCCGGACGGCGCAAAACTTCTTATTCCGGCAGACATTTCAACGGATTTAATAGAAACAGTCCGCTCAACCGCCGTAAGAGCCTACAAAGCGCTGGACTGCTCCGGCCTAAGCAGAATCGACTTTTTTATTGACAGGGACACAGGAGAGCTTTACCTTAACGAAATAAACACATTGCCGGGATTCACCTCAATCAGCATGTTCCCGAAAATGTGCGAAAAAGCAGGCTTAAAATTTGCGGAACTGATAAACCTTTTAATTGAAGAAGCGCTTCTTCGCTATAAGGCAAAATCGTCGCTGACAACCTCAAGATAAGGAAGGGCGGAATACCGCCCTACGGCTCAAACCTGCGGTTTTCGCCTACCCACCTTGCGGGGGTTCGCGCCCCCGCAACGCCCCGCGGAATTTTTCAGGAGTTCAAAATGTATTCATACAAGCCAGGCTGCACATTCCAAACGCTGGAAGATATAAAAGGAAAAAACATTGTCGTCATGGGACTGGGACTTAACGGCGGCGGCGAGGCGTGCGTCCGCTTTTTTTTAAGGCACGGCGCAAATGTGCTCGCAACCGACATGAAAACTGCGGAACAGCTCCAGCCTACAATTCAAAAACTTTCAGATGACCCGGAAATTGACTCATCCCGACTTTCTTATCGTCTTGGAGAGCACAGAATAGAGGATTTTCAGAATGCGGACTGCGTAATAAAAAATCCGGGCGTAAAATTTGAAGGAAACAAATATCTTGCCGCGGCAAAAAACATCGAGACGGATATTTCAATCTTTCTGCATTTTACAAAAGCCCCGGTTATCGCAGTAACTGGAAGCAAGGGAAAATCTTCCACCGTAAGCGCAATAAATTACGGACTGAACAAAGCCGGGTTCACAGCATTTTTAGGGGGAAACATAACCGTAAGCCCCCTTACATTTCTTGAAAAAACGAACGAAAAAACTCCGGTCGTGCTGGAACTTTCCTCGTGGCAGCTTGCAGATTTACGCGGACGCAAGGCCTTAAAGCCAAAAATCTGCGTAATAACAAAAATCGTGCCGGACCACCAGAACTGGTACCACGCAATGGAGCCTTACGTCGCAGACAAGCGTCTAATCTACGCAGACCAGACTTCCGGCGACTATTCGATTTTTGACTTCGAAGGCGACGAGCCTGGAACAGGCCCTGAATGCGGCGGAACATGGGGAGATTTTTTTGCAAAAGAAACGAAGGGAACTGTATTGCGCTATGCAAAATCAGAATTGCCCGAAGGATTTTTTGGCGTTTATCAGACAAAAGATGCGGATGGAACTTTTTGCGGAAAAGCGATTCTACCGGGAATGAAAGAACCTGAAACCATTCTGAAAAACCTGGCTGTTCCGGGAGAGCACATGAAAATCAACGCCCTGAACGCGGCGCTTGTTCTGCGCCTGATGGGAATTTCTTCAACGCAGTGCGTAGAAATAATGGGCGAATGGCCGGGAATTGACCACCGGCTTCAGTTCTTTCACGAATACAAAAACAGTTCAGGCGGAACTTTCCGCTTTTACAACGACAGCTGCGCGACAGTTCCGGAAGCAGCGGCGGCGGCAAGCCAGTCTTTTGGAAAACCAGTGTATCTTCTGACAGGCGGAACAGACAAGGGCCTTGAGCTTACGCCGTTGGAAAACACGCTAACAGGAAAAAACAGGAACGATATTCCGGTAAAATCACTGTATCTTCTGGACGGAAGCGCGACAGAAAAAATAATTCCGGCTTTGAACGAAAAAAATGTAAAATTCAAAGGCCCTTTCAAAAACCTGACCGAAATGCTTTCTTCGCTAAAAGAAGAAATTGACGCTCAGAGCACAAGGAATGAAGCGGTAGTCTTCAGCCCCGGCGCGACAAGCTTCGGAATGTTTGCAAATGAATTTGACCGCGGAAATAAATTTATGCAGGCAGTTAAGGAAATCTTCAGATAAATATGCTACAATAATTCCATGCATAAAAAAAATGTACTTGCTTTTATTTTTAGCGTTTTTTTTTCAGTGGCAACCTGCACAGCAGAAGGACTAAGACAATTCAGCCTGCCTTTTGCAAAATGGTGGGAACCGGCAAGCCTTGCAGTGTTCAGGGAAGCGTACCCTGACGTCAAGTTTATTTCTGAATATAACGAAGAAAAGAAAGATTACCTTATCCATATTTTTACCAAAAAAAACGGAAAGGAAACGGAAACAAAACTTTACTGGTGCGAAAGCCGTTTTCTGCCTGAAGACCAGCTTGAAAACAAGGACAACTTCCGTCCTGTACTTTACACTTACCATTTAGAACCGAAAGACCCGAAAACTTTTACAGAAAAGGACATCGAAAAAATCAAAGATTTCACTTCAAAGGAAAACCGCAAAAACGGAGCGATCGATCCGCCCTTTCTTTTTGATGCGATTTACGACTGCGCAACGCGGGCTTCCACGGAAAGCCACATTGTATCAATTCCGTTCCTTACAAAAAGTCTGAATGTACACGAAAGGATTGCAGAGCCCCTTAAAAGAGTCAGCGAAAAAGTCATGTCGCTTACGAAAGACGAAGAAATTCAAAAATTCCTTTCAACATTGACAAGAACCGATGGATTCAACTGGAGAAGCGTCCGGGACACGCAGTCGCGCTCTTTTCACAGCATAGGACTTGCAATCGACATTCTGCCAAAAGGCTATTACCAGAAAATTATTTACTGGGGCTGGCAAAAGCAGCTCCGCCCGGATGACTGGTTTATGACACCGCTGGAAAAACGCTGGATGCCGCCCAAAAAAGTGATAAAGATATTTGAGGAGGAGGGATTTATCTGGGGCGGAACATGGGCAGTCTGGGACAATATGCACTTTGAATATCATCCCGAGCTTTTAATTTATTCTAAAAAATAAAAGGGCGACGTACGTAAAACAGATAACGCAACGGCCGCCCTTATCAGTCTTTTATTTTTTCCAGATTTTTTCGCGATTAAACGTCTGGTTTCGGTCAGGACCAACAGAAACAATTCCGACTTTTGTATCGCAATAGCTTTCAATAAAATCAATGTATAATTTTGCATTCTTTGGAAGCTGGCTGTACTTTGAAAGGTTTGTAATATTCTGCTTCCAGCCCTTGAACTTCTGAAGAACAGGTTTTGCCTTGTTCAGCTCAGGAATTGAAGTCGGGAAATCCGTAACAATTTTTCCGTAGATGTCGTAAGCGATGCAGGCTTCAATTTCTTCCATTTCATCGTAAACATCAAGGTGTGTCAAAACAAGAGAATCAATTGAATTTACATGGCAGGCATAGCGCAATGCGACAAGGTCAAGATAACCGCAACGGCGGGCCCGTCCAGTGGTTACTCCAAATTCATTTCCAGTATTGCGGACATAATCGCAAAGCTCGCCTTCGCTGTCGGCATTGAATTCAGTCGGCATAGGACCGTTTCCTACGCGGGTTTCGTACGCCTTGAAAACACCGTAAATTTTGTCAATCGCGCGCGGACCGATTCCAGAGCCGGAAGAAGCGCCGTAAGAACCTGAAGCGCCTGAAGAAACATAAGGGTATGTTCCAGAATCAATGTCCAGCATTGCACCCTGAGCGCCTTCAAAAAGGATATTTTCCTTGCGGACTTCCCACATTTTTGCGGCGATATCAATCCTCATCTTTAAGAGCTGGTCTTTGTATTTGTTCAGAAAATCCTGGTCTTCTTTTTCAAGGTCGTTCCATTTTTCATCCCAGTCAAGGTCTGCAAGACGGATTCCATCGCGCTCAGCCTTCTGGGAATACGTTGTTCCAATTCCGCGTCCTGTTGTTCCAATAGGGCGTTTTCGGGCAGCATCGCGCTCTTTGTCCATTTTTCGGTATCCAGGAAGAGTAATGTGCGCGCGGTCAGAGATAAATACCCGGCCTTCCCAGTTGATTCCGTTGTCCGAAAGCATCTGAAGCTCATTGAACAAAGCCTCCGGCTCAATAACCATGCCAGAACCAAGAATCACGCTTTTTTCAGGATATAAAATTCCAGATGGAACTTGATGCAAAGCGTATTTTTTACCGTCTACAACAATTGTGTGTCCGGCATTTGCGCCGCCGGCAAACCGGCATACATACTTGGCATCCTGTGCAAGATAGTCAACAATTTTTCCTTTACCTTCGTCACCCCACTGGGCACCCATTACAACAACATTCATATATCCTCTTTCCTGCAGAATCATCGCGGGAATTAGAAAAAGATTTTTGTAAAAACGCCACAAACAATGCGGCAACTGTTTTTACTTAAAAATGTTATCACAAACAAGAGTTTTACTCAATTAAACGATGATTTTTTGAGAAGGGCAAACGCATTATAAATAATTTAAGTAAACTTTGCGCGAAGGAACGGTTTCGTGGTCAAAAACACTCTGATTGTTGAGACCGCGTGAGCGGTCAATTCTATAGTTACTTTGCAACAATCAGCGTGTAGCGCATTATTGCGCGATTTTGAACCACGAAACCGTGACTGGGAGCAAGTTTTTTGCTGAATACATTTATAATGCGTTTGCCCTGGATTTTTGAGTTTGAGCTGAATATTGAATTCTTTCTAATTATTCTCGAAAATCTTGATTACTTCGTCTTTTTTGGAGATAAATAAATCTGTAAGCACCGGATCAAAATGAGTTCCTCTTGAAAGCGAAATAATTTCAAACGCTTCGTCCGTAGAAAAAGGGTCTTTGTAGCATCTTGGCGAGACAAGCGCATCAAAAACATCGGCAATCGCCATAATCCGCGCTTCCAGAGGAATTTCGTCGCCCTTAAGCTTATAAGGATAACCGTTTCCATCCCAGCGTTCGTGATGGCTGACCGCAATATCGGCGGCGATTTTTACGTAATCTTCGCTTTCTATGCCTGAAAGAACTTCCCTGATTATTTTTTCGCCTGCAATTGTATGATTCTGGATTTTCTTGAATTCTTTCTCCGTCAATTTTCCAGGCTTTTTAAGGATGCTGTCAGAAACAACGATTTTTCCAATGTCGTGCATTGGAGCGGCTTTTTTCAAAATTTCAATGTATCCGTCTGTAATTATTTCTTTGTGATAACCGGCTTCTTTCGCCGCTTTTCCCAAAAGTTCCGCATAAAGGCTTGTCCGTTTTACGTGCTCACCGGTATCGCTGTCGCGGCTTTCTATAAGGTTCGCCATTCCATAGATCGTCTGTTCCTGTATATAAATGATTTTTTTATTCTGCTCTTTTATTTCATCAGTTTTTTCAATGATATCATTCTGAAGGTTATTCTTGTTTATTTCCAGCCGAGATGTAAACATCGTGCAGACAACTGTAAGAACAACTGAAATTCCAATCGACATAAAAACCGCGACGCTGAATGAAACCACAATCATCTTGTAGTGGAACGACAGGTCTTGCTTCGTTCTTGCAAGCTCAGAATTTATATACTTTGCAAGGCTGTTCAAGCCAGAATCCAGAATTTCTTTTGAACGCGCTATATTTCCCAAGATATACTGCTCGACATAAATTTTTGAGCCGTTTGAATGCATGCTTCTTATAAGGTCGTTGTCCTGAAAAACGCTCTGGCAGCCGGCATTTATAGTATGAAAGATTTTAGCTTTTTCGTTTCCAACCATGCGTTTTCCAAAATCGCTCAGACACTCAGTAAGCTCAGCCCGGATATTTTTTTCAACCTGCTCGTAATGCGCAAGAACTTCGTTGGATGTGGCAATTGTATAGAAAGAACTTGTCAAAAGCTCCTGATTTACAAGCCTGCGTATTTTATCCATAAAAATAGAATTTTCTATCATCTCTTCCATGGAATTTTCATAAATTTGGCGCATATTCTGAAACACAATGGCAATTGAAGAAAATCCAATAAGAACAACAAGAAATGCGGAAATACAGGCAAGAAAAATCTTATGAGCAACTTTTTTCATATAAAAAATAAATTTCCTCAGAAACTTAGAAAACTTTTAAATTAAAAAACTTAAAATCACTTTGAACGAACGGCATTCTCCGGATTAACTAAACAATATGGAAACTCCGGAATATGGGCCATCCGCACAAATCAATTTCTAATGTCTCTTACTGTAATATCAAGCTGATTTTGAATTTCTTTATCCGAAAGATTTTTTCCGTCCGAAAGAACCACTCCAAGCAGCAACGAAGGATTCCAGAAGCCGACTCCGATTCTCTGTGTAGAACTATATTTTGTCTGCTCCGCCATTGCGGCGATTGCAGGCGATTTTTTTACAAGCGGATTAGAAGCCGCATTTAAATTTACAGGACATTCACCCTTTGCCTTGCATATCATAAGCTGCGACTTTTCGTCCGAAAGCCATTCGGCAACTTTTAGCGCCCATTCCTTATTGCCCGAAGTGGATTTTACACCGACCATCTTATAACCGGCAAAACTGTACATCTGAAGGTCAGTTCCATTTACGTTGAAAGACGGAAGTTTTACAGCGGCATAATCGCAGCCCCACATCTCCGAAATAAGGTTTGCGTTCCATGTTCCGCTTACCGCGGCAATAACTTCGCCGGCTTTCATCATCTCAAGGGTTTCCTTGTCGCCAGAGCATACAAAAGCCGGATTTGAAGCGATTCTGATTATTGACTTCGCAACGTCTATGCCTTTGAATTTAGTATCCGTAGCATTCCAGTTGCAGAAATTCCTTGAGCCGTTGCCGCGGTAAACCTCAAGCCCTGCGGCTTTAAAAAATGAATAAAGATACCAGCCGCTCTTTAGCTCCATGGAAACCTTTTTATTGTTGCCGGCCGCAACTTCCAGAAGCCTTTCAAAAGTCCTTGTATCTTCAAGGGAAATATATTTTCTGTTATAATATAGAAAATATCCGTTTCCTGCAATCTGCGGAAATGCGTAGAGTTTTCCGTCCACAGTAGCAGTCTTTATGGCAGCCGAAGCTGAACCGTTGTTTTCATCCGAAACTTTTTTTGCAATATCAGCAGGAATTTCAAGAAGAAGATTCTGGGCAACAAGAAACTCCAGCTGGTCGTCTGCAAAAACAAAAACATCCGCCGCAAAATCAGGATTAGACATGACATCCGAAGCGCAATAAGACGAAGTCTGCTCAATGACCGTAAAATCAAAGGACGCTTCCTTGGAATGATGGGATTTAAATTCGGAAAGCCGCTCTGAAACAACATTCAAAGTGCCGTCATCTGCCCAAACAGAAAGATTCACCTTTGGCTTGGCATGCAGCGCCGCGCAAAAAGCAAACAATCCTACAAAAACCAGAGCCTTATTTCTGAATGTACTGAGCATCAAAAAATCCTCTTCTAAAATTTTTCTCAACCAATAAAAACATTATAAGATATATTCTTCAATAAACAAGAAAATAAAACAGAAAATTATTTTTTCAGCCATATAGTTCTGATTCTTCAAGCTTTCTGTAACACCAGAAGAATGCCGGAATCAAAAAACAGTCAGCAAAAACCCATGCCGCCGGAGAAGCCAGGCACGCCGCGGAATAACCAAAAATCGGAACAAAAACCGCACCGACTAAAGTTCTGGCGACCATCTCAAAAACACCGGCAAGAATCGCAAAACGGCTGAATCCCATTCCCTGAATCAAAAAGCGTACGATGTTTACAAGCGCAAGAGCAAAATAAAACGCCGAATTAAGAATCAGGAACTGATGCGACTGCTGAAGAACCAGAGTTTCATTCGCATTTATAAAAATCCTGCTAAGAACATCGCCAAAAAGAACCATTATAATCACCGCGACAATAGAATACGCAAAACCTATCGCGCAGCTTACACAAAGCCCCTGCTTAAGACGAGGATATTTTCCTGCGCCCGCATTCTGACCGCCCCACGTAGACATTGTCGTGCCAAGAGCATCGTATGGACTTACAAAAAACATTCCAAGCTTAGAGCCAGCGGTAACAGAGGCGACCGCATCAGAGCCAAGGGTATTGACCGAAGCCTGAAGAATTACGCTTCCTATCGCGGTTATAGAATACTGAAGTCCCATAGGAACGCCCTGACCGCACAGAACCGGAAAAAGATGCGTATTCATTTTTCTGTCCTCTTTTGTCATTCTTAAAACTTCAAATTTTTTGGACATATACAAAAGGCACATAATTCCGGAAACACCCTGAGAAATCACTGTAGCAACCGCCGCGCCCACAACACCCCAGCCGCAGACTGTTATAAAGACCACATCAAGAACAATATTAAGGATTGAAGCAAAAATCAAAAAATAGAGCGGAGTCTTACTGTCGCCAAGGGAGCGGATTATTCCAGCCGTAAGATTATACAGGAAGATAACCGGAATCCCCGCAAAAATAACACCGATATACCCGGCGGCCCCATCCAGAATATTTTCGGGCGTACGCATAAGCACAAGGAGCGGACGGCAAAAAACAACTGTAACGACTGTAAGAACCGCAGCGAACATAATTGAAAGGTAAGCCGCAGCCATAACGAACCTGCGCATCAACGAATAATCTTTTGCCCCGAATTTCTGCGCAATAGGAATTGCAAATCCGTTGCATACACCCATGCAGAAACCAATAACAAGAAAATTTACAGAGCCTGTGGCGCCAACCGCCGCAAGAGCCTCTTTTCCAAGAAATTTTCCTACAATCGCAGTGTCAACGATATTGTAAAACTGCTGGAACAAAAAACCGAACAAAACAGGAACTGAAAATCCCAAAATAAGCGAAAACGGATTGCCTTCCGTCAAATCTCGTGTCATAGCGATAGAAATATCTCAAAATTAATGGAATGTCAATAATTATTAATTGAAATATTTTATTTTTTCACCTATACTATTTCAATTATATTTTTGCTTTTTACTATTTACCTTAATTTCGAGTTTTTTTGCAAATTATGAAAAAACGCTCTCGGCAGATTTCCAATTTGCTCAGATGGATTTGGCTCGCGCTACGCTTGTATTAATTCGGGTGCTCCGCACTTTTATTAATTCAATCGCCAAAAATCTTCACAAATTGCAAACCTGCCTGCGCTTTTATTCTTTTTACAAAAAACTAGACATTCAGGCTATTACAAAAGGAGACATCATGGCATTCTTTTTTGATGAACCATCACACACTTTCGATGAATATCTTCTGGTTCCAGGTTACACAGGTCCAGATTGCATTCCAGCAAACGTTTCTTTAAAAACGCCAATCGTTCGTTATAATAAGAAAGCCGGCGAAAAATGCCCTCTTACGATGAACATTCCTATGGTTTCGGCAGTAATGCAGTCGGTTTCAAACGACACGCTTGCGGTCGCGCTTGCAAAAGAAGGCGGAATCAGTTTTATATACGGTTCCCAGACAATAGAAAATCAGGCGGCGATGATTGCAAAAGTAAAAGCATACAAAGCAGGTTTTGTAACTTCTGACACAAACATCCGCCCGGACCAGACACTTGAAGAGCTTACGGAAAAAATCGCGGCCACAGGCCATTCAACAGTAGCAGTTACAGATAACGGCGAACACGACGGAAAACTTCTTGGAATCATAACAGAAAGAGACTTCAGGATTGACCACTGTTCACAAGGCTCAAAAGTACAGGACTATATGACCGGGCTTCCAGAACTTGTAAAGGCTGAAGTTGGCGTAACTCTTGAAGAAGCAAATGATATTATATGGAAGAATAAAATCAACCAGCTTCCTGTAGTCGACAAAAACGGACACCTTCAGTATCTGGTTTTCAGAAAAGACGCCGCAAGCCACGAAGAGCATCCTCTTGAACTTTTGGACTCTAAAAAGCGATATATTGTCGGTGCAGGAATTAACACGCGTGATTACATGGAACGCGTTCCTGCCCTGCTGGAAGCCGGCGTAGATGTAATGACACTGGATTCTTCAGAAGGTTTTACAGAATGGCAGAGCCGTGCGCTCCACGACATCCATGCAAAATGGCCGAATGCAAAAGTCGGAGCGGGAAATGTAGTTGATGCGGAAGGATTCCGGTTCCTTGCTGAAGCCGGCGCAGATTTTGTAAAAATTGGAATTGGCGGCGGTTCAATCTGCATAACACGAGAACAAAAAGGTATCGGACGCGGACAGGCGACTGCGACAATTGAAGTAGCAAAGGCGCGCGATGAATACTACAAAGAAACAGGAATTTACGTTCCAATCTGCTCAGACGGCGGAATTGTTCACGACTATCACATCACGCTTGCGCTTGCGATGGGAGCAGACTTTGTAATGCTCGGACGCTATTTCGCACGCTTTGATGAATCACCGACAAATAAGCTCATTGTAAATGGAAACTACGTAAAAGAATATTGGGGCGAAGGTTCAAACCGCGCGCGGAACTGGCAGCGCTATGACCTTGGAGGCGCAAAGAAAATGGCTTTTGAGGAAGGCGTAGATTCTTACGTTCCATACGCAGGAAGCCTGCACGACAACGTAACGCTTTCTACCAGCAAAGTAATCCACACGATGTGCAACTGCGGTGCTGTAACAATCCCAGAGCTTCAGGAAAAGGCAAAAATCACGCTGGTAAGCCCTGCAAGCATCCGCGAAGGCGGCGCCCACGACGTTGTAGTAAAAAACACAAGCATCCGCGCTGAATAAAAGAATGGCATACAGGATGTATGCCAATAGCCAGCAAACTTGTTTGCGGTAAACTAAAAAAAACACGATGTTTTTTTTTAGTTTGTAACACAAGCATTCGCGCTGAGTAAAAATAAACACGCAAAAAAAGGCGGCCAGCTGGCGGCCTTTTTTTTGGCAAAATCTTTTATAAACTGTAAAAAACGCTTTCAGCGGTTTTCTAATCTCCAAACTTCAGATAGTTTTTTATTTCTTCCAATGTGCAGAGCGTGTTCAGACCTGTCTGCAATGTCGAGCGAAGAGGCTCTTTTCCGTCAAGAAATTCGACCGCATTTTTTACCATATTTGAAAAATATCTTGTTTTTTTGGGAATGCTTACGGTTTTGTCATCCGCAAGGCTGTAAAATCCTGAATAAAGCCTGGATTCTTCCCTCTTTTGAAACTCGTGGATTCCGTTTCCGATTCGGATTCGTCCTTCTGTTCCGATGACCTCAACCTCAAAGCCGAAAAATCTGCTTCGGCCCGACATAAAAATATTTATATCCGGACATTTTTCGCTTTCAAAATGAACGTTTACATTGCGCACAATCCGGGGATTATTTCTGTCCTTTGTAATGCCAGAAATTTTCATTTTCCTTAAAAGCCTTTCCGGAGAAGCGCAGGATTTTTTCTCCTCAAGAAGATAATTAACAATATCAACAAGATGCGTCCCATCGTGCAAGAGGCTGTACTCGCCAGTGGCTTCCTGCTCTGGATTAAAGACGTAAAGCCCGGAATCAAGGCGCGCGTTTATAGTCTGAATTTCGCCTATCGTGCGCATGTAATCTTTTGCAAATTTATAGTCCTCAGCAAAGCGGCGTTCGTGGTTTACAAGAACCGGAACTTTGTATTTTTCCGACTCGGACATAATGCGCCTTGCCTGCGCCACATTCAAGGCGACAGGTTTTTCAAGAATCAGAAGCCTTGGCTTTGCCTTTATTGCCGCCAGCGCGGCCTCCATGTGAGAAACTTCGTTTACAGCAACAACAGCAATATCAATTTTAGTTGTGGCAAAAAGATAAGAATAGTCTGAAAAAACTGCGCATTTCCTGTTGAATCTATGCCAATGAGCAAGCCTTGGCGCATTGCTGTCGCACCCGGCAATCAGTTTTATCCTGCGGTTTGCCAGCAAAGCCATAGTGTGGCTTGCCGGCTGTTCCCTTTTCAAGTCAAATCCAAGTGTAAAACCAATGCGTCCTGTACCGATAACCGCCGCTGTATATTTCTCTTTCCGTGCCATTAAAATTATTATGCCTCAAATGGCTTGAAATTTAAAGCGGAAACAATCGCCGCCACACCTGCGCGGCCGACATTCGAGCTTTTTCCAACGCCCCAGACTTGCTCGCCGTTTTCTTTTGTAATCTGAACATAAGCAACCGCCTGGGTATCCGATCCTGTACCAATGCTGTGCTCGTGAAGGCTTGTAACATTGAACCTTGGAGCAGGAGTCTGGCGCATCGCATTTACAAAAGCGTCAAGAGGACCGTTTCCGTTTGCCGCAATCGCAAATTTTTTGCCTTCCCATTCAACTGTAGCCATAGCGGCAACCTGTTCCTGCACATCAGAGTTGCGCTCGCCTTCTATGTGCTTTTCATTGATTTCAAGAATATTGAGCGGAGATTTTGTTTTTACCCATGTTGTCTCAAACGCGTTAAAAATTTCCTCCGGCTTAAGCTCGCGCTGGGCTTTGTCCGCAACGTGCTTTATCAAGTCGCCCAAGGCCGGATGCATTGCCTTTGGAAGAACCAGACCGTAATCCTGCTCAAGGATATATGCCGCGCCGCCCTTTCCGCTCTGGCTGTTGATTCGGATGATTCCTTCGTACTGACGGCCAATATCGTGCGGATCAAAAGTAAGGTACGGAACATCCCAATAATCGTTTGGCTTCATCTTTATCCGCGCCGCCATTCCCTTGCGGATCGCGTCCTGGTGGGAACCGCTGAACGCAGTAAATACAAGCTCTCCAGAATACGGAGTTCTTGGATGAATCGTCATTCCTGTAAGTCTTGTGTACGCTTCCGTAAGGGCAGGCATATTTCTGAAATCAAGCTCCGGATCAACGCCCTGAGTGTACATATTCATTCCGACAATAACAATATCAAGGTTTCCTGTACGCTCGCCGTTTCCAAAAAGACAGCCTTCAACGCGGTCAGCGCCGGCCAGAAGACCAAGCTCGCACTGGGCAACACCTTCTCCGCGGTCATTATGGTTGTGCAAGGAAATTATAACATTTTCCCGCTCAGTAATGTTCTGGCAAAAATATTCAATCTGGTCTGCAAACTGGTTCGGCATAGCACACTCAACCGTTGTAGGAAGGTTCAGAATAACCTTGTTTTCCGCCGAGCAGCCCCATTCCTTTTTTACAGCCTCGCATACTTCAATCGCATAATCAATTTCTGTTGTGGAAAAACTTTCAGGTGAATATTCAAGCTGAATTTCTGTTCCTTCGCTCATAGAAAGGCAGTTTTTTACGCAGCGGATTCCGTCTATCGCAATCTGCTTGATTTCTTCCTTTGATTTTCCGAAAGTATATTTTCTTTGTGCCGGGCTTGTTGAATTATAAAGGTGGAAAATAGCCTTTTTGCAGCCTTTAAGACTTTCAAAAGTACGCTTAATCAGTTTTTCGCGCGCCTGGCACAAAACCTGCAGGGTAACGTCATCCGGCACGTGATTTTCTTCAATAAGGCGGCGCATAAAATTGAACTCGGTGTCGCTTGCGCTTGGAAAACCAACTTCAATCTGTTTGAATCCTATTTTTACAAGAAGGTCAAAAAATTCCAGCTTCTGCTCAACGCCCATGGGGTTTATCAAAGCCTGGTTTCCGTCACGAAGATCTACAGAACACCAGACCGGCGCTTTTGTAATCACATTATCCGGCCATGTGCGGTTTTTAATCGGCACCGCCGCGAACGGACGATACTTACCATTAGGATTCATAACAGACATATACTGCCTCCATAAAAATCAAAAAATCGTATAAAAACAAAAAAACCCGCCGTTCAGGGCAGGTCTTGTTAATTCCATAATAAACAGAAAATACACACCATCTACCTTAAACGGTCACAGAGAAAAATAAAGATAGTAGTAGAAGCAATGTGTTTTTCATATACAGAAAGAATATTGTTTTGCAAGGATTGTGTCAAGATTTATAAAACCTAACCAATCCTACGGCATAAACCCCTGCAAAAATTAAAACCGGGCGCAAATCCGCTCAAGAGCCTCCTTTAATATTGCCCTTGGAGTCGCGCAGTTTATACGCTGGAATTTTTCCCCCTCAGTTCCGAACATGCTTCCGCTGTCAAGCCAGACCTTCGCGTTGTTCAGAATACGCCCGTTGATTTCTTTGTCCGTCAAGCCAAGTCCGGAAAAATCCAGCCACAAAAGATACGTGCCTTCCGGAACAATAACCTTGATTTTAGGGCAGTTTTCTTCTATATAATTTTTTGCAAACTGAATGTTTTTCCAGATGTAGGATTTTGCTTCATCAAACCATTCCGCGCCCTCTGAATAAGCCGCCGTAGCCGCTACAATTCCCATCAGGGAAGGCTCGTCGTAGCCGGTCCTGTCCAGCTCACGTAAAAAATCAACGCGGAGTTTTGCGCCGGGAATTATGATATTTGAAAACTGAAGCCCCGCAAGATTAAAACTTTTGCTTGGCGCAGTGCAGATAATCGAATTTTCCGCCGCAGCCGGCGAAAGTGTTCCATAAACCGTATGCGTATGGCCTTCAAAAGTTATGTCGGAATGAATTTCATCGCTTACAACAAGGACATTGTGTTCAAGGCAAATTTCAGAAATGCGCAAAAGCTCTTCTTTTTTCCATACACGGCCGCCAGGATTATGCGGCGAACAAAGAATGAACATTTTTACTTTTTCAGAGACAATCTTATCTTCAAAATCCTGAAAATCAATCTCGTAATGACCATTTTTCAATTCAAGCGGACTGTTCACTACTTTACGGTTCAGATTTTTTATCATATTAAAAAACGGATAGTAGACCGGCTTCTGCACAAGCACGCTTTCGCCCTCTTTTGTAAACGCCCTGATTGCAGCTGCAAGCGCAAAGCAAACTCCAGGAGTATTAACAACCCATTCGTCCTGAATCTTATAGTTGTGACGTTCCTTAAACCATTTTTTAAGCGCGGCGTAATAACGAGAATCCGGCCGGCTGTAACCAAAAATCCCGTGGGCCGCCTTTTCCGCAATCGCTTTCTGCACACACGGAGCTGTAGGAAAATCCATGTCGGCAACCCAAAGGCTTATGGCATCTTTCGGCTTGTTCCGAGCCTCCGCCAAATCATATTTTATAGCATTTGTTCCAGTACGGTCGGTAATTTTATCAAAATCCATTTTTTTCTCCTGCAGTTGCACTCAGTTCCTTCGTGCCGCGCTTTTCAGGGTTTCATTCTTGCTTGCGCAAGAACAGCACTGGCAAACGGCAAAATTCTTTTTGTTAAATTTTTCATAAGCCTTTTCCTCCACGGGTTAGGGATTGGAGTGGTGCGGTTCGGAGCGAAAGCGCAGCCACGAAAAGCCCGGGTGCAAGCCAACAAGTTTTGAAAAAAAATTGTTGGCTTGCACAACCCCCGGCTATCTATACATATTTGTGGAAAGATACTTGAACGCATTGTCCGCAAGAATCACCACAATATTTTTTCCTGCCGCCTCGGGCCGCCTTGCAATCTGGGTCGCCGTCCAAAGAGCAGCCCCGGCCGACTGACCGACAAAGAATCCTTCCTGGCCCACGAGATTCCGCCCGGTTTCGTAGGCATCCTCGGCAATAACGTCAAAACATTCGTCGTACTTTGTGTTAAAGCTCCTTAAAAGCGGCGGATAATTTTCGTCCGGCACGCCGTTAAAGTTCAAGACGCCGTCAATCGTGTTGCGCTCCGGAAACGCCGGATTCTTTTTTGACTGCTCCGCCGGCTGCGCGCCGATAATCTTTACATTAGGATTTTTTTCGCGGAAAAATTTTGCAAGACCTGAAAGAGTTCCGCCAGTTCCTACAAGCTGAACAACGTAGTCGACCTTTCCGCCGGTGGCTTCCCAGATTTCAGGGCCGGTTGTCTTTACGTGCGCAAGCGAATTGTTCACGTCGGCAGCCTGATTCAGATAGTACCAGCCGTTTTTCTTTGCAAAATCCTTGAAGACGCGGTCAAGCCCGGTCATTGAAAGTCCGTTTTTAAGAAGCTCAGGAAAGCCCGGCACGTCGGTAACCTGAAGAAGAGTTGCACCGAGCGCCTTTAGAATCTGTGTCCGTTCGGCAGAAACTCCAGGCTGAATCACAATCACGAGCTTGTAGCCCTTGGCGTTTGCAAAAGTCGCCTCGCCGATTCCTGTGTTGCCGCTTGTGTAGTCAAAAAGCGTCATTCCCGGCTTTATGTCGCCGCGTTTTTCCGCCTCTTCGATTATGTTCAGGGCTGCACGGTCTTTTACGCTTCCGGACGGATTGAAATATTCAAACTTTCCAAGAATATTGCCTTTTGCGCCGACAAATTTTTCGTACCGGTGAAGCCGCACAAGCGGAGTGTCGCCGACAAGTTCTGTGATTGAGTTGTAGAGTTTTGCCATTTTCCTAAGTCTCCTTTTATTTAGTCTGAATATTGAGTTTTATTGATTCAGCATAAAAACTCAACTTCTTTCTTTTTAGCCCGAATTTCGAGTTTTTATGCAAATTCTGAAAGAACGCTTTCGGCATATTTCCAATTTGCTCAGATGGATTTGGCTCGCGCTTCGCTTGTATTAATTCGGGTGCTTCGCACTTTAATTAATTCAATCGCCAAAAATCTTCGCAAACTGTAAATCTGCCTATGCTTTTATTTTTTTTGCAAAAAACTCGACATTCAGGCTATTTAAAGAAATCGTATTCCACGGTTTCTATCAGTTTTTCGCCGTTCTGCGCCGCGGCAAGCGAAAGCAGTGTCCAAGCGTTTCCGGCAGTTCCGATGTAAAGACCGGTGTAGCTGTGCACGTCTGTCGGGATTGTGCGCCACCATGCGCCGCTCCATCTTCTTGCGTTTTTCTGGTGATAGATGTCGCCGTCCGCGTCTTCCACAAATGACTGTCCCACAACAGTTTTTGCCGTGCGCTCAGCGTATTCAAGGAATTCTTTCTCGCCTGTCAGCCTGTAGACTGAAACAAAATGCTCCAGAAGCCCCGGAGTTCCGCAGCACAAAGCCTGGCTCTGCCAGTATCCGCGGCTGAAATTTTCCGGCGCGCCCGCCTTTATGATTCCGCGACTAAGCTTTAACACCCAGTCAAAATATTCCTTTTCGCCTGTGATGTCGTAAAGCGCGTGGAACAAAAGCGAAGTTCCGGCAGGTCCGTGGCACTGGCTCAAATAATAAAATTCTGTTGAAGGGCCGCGCTCAAGGCTGTCGAGGTACGGAACAAGAACAGCATTCTCATCGCCGACCGCAATTCCCTGAATATACTTTGCGGCCTCTTTTGCCGCGTTCAGGAATTTTTCATCTTTTGTAAGGTTGTAGATAAGCGCAAAGACAAAGCCGACACCGCTAGTTCCGTGCGCAAGGTTTACCCATAAAACGTCCTTTGGAAAATCGATTATTGTAAGGTCAACAACATTCCAGAAAGTTCCGCCGTTCGGAGCAGGCTTTCCTTTTGTAAGAAGATAATTTCCGAATCTTCTTGCCGCGTCCACATATTTTTCGTTCTTTGTGATGCGGTAAATCTCCGCAAAATAAGGGATGTAGCTTCCGTCGCCGCAGTAGTCAAGCTGCTCGCTCCAGTAAATTCCGTCATCCGCTTTTTTTGCGACAGAAATAACATCGTCCGCAGCTCTTTCTGAAAATTCAAGATAGCGCTTTTCTTTTGTGACTTCATAAAGCTTCAGCGCAAGATAAGCCTGGCCAGTCGGTCCGTTGTTGAATCCCGCAATCCAGCCCGGCATATTCTTTACGTGGACAAGCTTGTCTTCCGTTGTTCCGTGGCTAAGAGCGTTCTCGTAAAAAGCCTTGCCTTCGTACGTGCTGATAATCTCCTTTGCGGCAGATTCAGCCTCCTTAAGATATTCAGGATTTTTTGTAACCTGATACAGGCGGAGATAGAAAAGGCCAACTCCAGCCGAACCGCCATAAAGCGACTTTGGAGTAAGCATCGGGTAGTCGTCAAAATTTTCCTTTGAATCAGGACTTTGAAGCCAAAGTTTTCCCGATTTGCCGGTTTTTCCTGTAGTCTTAATCCAGTTTGCAGTCTGCTCCGCAAATTTTACGTAATCGTGCGATGTATAATTTTTGAAAAGAATATTTTCTGACATAAAATGCTCCTGTATTTTTACCTGCGGCAACCTGCTCAGCGCCCGCGCCTGCAGAAAATCTGAAGACAGCACAAGCAACGCACCGGCAAATCCGCGCACTACATTACAAGTAATTTTTTTTTTGAGAATTTAATTTTTGATTTAATAGATTTTGCTGAAAAACAGAAAGTTTTCAGCCTAAGCGAAAAGACAACAGCAGCACATGACTCCATTTCTAAAATTTTCGCGAACCAGTTTTTCAAAGTAAAGTTCCATCATGTCCTCCTGTTTTTGTTTTAGATATTTCCTATCTGTTTAATAGGTTATAGGTATAATATAGTTTTTATTAATTGCTATGTCAATAAGTTTTTGAGAATTTTTAAGGATATGAACGAAAATAAATTTTCAGAATTGATGGAAAAAATCCGCCCGCAACAACTTGTGGAAAACAGGATTTTACAAGCCGCCCGCACCAACCACAAAAACTAAAAAAATGGTTCAATGCAATATGTAAAAAAATCACTTTAAAAAAGCAAACTGCATATATTTTTCAAAATTGAGTTTGAAATGACAAAATCAACTTTAAAATGACATTGACTTACATAGATTTTCAAAGTACACTTTGAATAAATGATAAGAAACACATATTTTCAAAGTATAGAAGCATTTAAAGACAAGCAGGTCATAAAAGTTCTGACAGGAATACGCCGCTGCGGAAAATCCGTGCTCATGGAACAATTCATGCAGAGCCTTTTGGAAAGAGGCGTTTCAGAGAGGCAGATTACTTACATCAGGCTTGACGACTTGGACAACGAGCTTTTACTGGAATATCACAATCTTTACGCGTTTATAAAATCCGCGCTTTTGGAAGACAGGATGAACTATGTTTTTATTGACGAGGTTCAATTGTGCAAGGATTTTCAGAAGCCGGTAGAAACACTTTTCAACTGCAAAAACGTGGATTTGTATCTTACAGGCTCGAATGCGGACTTGCTGTCCGGGGAACTCGCCACTCTTTTAAGCGGAAGATACGTTACGATTGACATGCTTCCGTTTTCATTTTGCGAATATCTTGAATGCATAAAGGAAAATAATTTTCCGGCTCAGACGACCGAAGAAAACTATTACGACTACGTGAAATTCGGAAGCATGCCGTTCACAGTCCAGCTCAAAAAGAACACAGAAAGTGTATATCAGTACATGAACGGAGTTTACAACACGATAATAGTAAAGGACATAGCAAGGCGGCATCAGATAAAGGACGTCGCGGTTCTTGAAGCCGTAATAAAATTCATGTTCCAGAACTGCGGAAATTTCTGCACCTCAAAAAAAATCAGCGACACTCTTACAAGCTCCGGACGAAAAACAAGCCAGCCCACAGTCGAAAACTATATGCACTTTCTTGAGGAATGTTTTTTAGTCTACAGGGTCGAACGCTACGATGTGCGCGGAAAGGAACTTTTAAAAAACATCTCAAAATACTACATCGCCGACACAGGACTGCGGAACATGCTTTTGGGCTACAGAAATATCGACATGGGACACATCCTTGAAAACCAGATTTTCCTTGAGCTTAGGCGCCAGCATTTTACGGTTTACACGGGAAGAAACCTCGACGCCGAAATAGATTTTGTGGCAAAAAACCAGACCTCACTCTTCTACATCCAGGTCGCAGAAACCGTAAAAGACGAGGAGACGCTGAAACGCGAGCTTGCCGCCTTCAAAAACATTCCGGACTCGTACCCAAGAATTCTTATCACGATGGACAGAAACCTGAATTCAGACTTCAACGGAATCCGAAACATAAACGCGCTCGATTTTCTTACAGGAAAGGAGAAGCTTGTTTTTTAGAAGCAGAAAGGGGATATTTTACTTTTGGACTGTAAAATAAAATTCCTAGGAATTTTTGATATAAGTTTATTGTAAGATTCTATTCCAATCTTATTGTAATTTATTATAAAGATTCTCATATTTTTGAAACATTATCTCTTCCGAATAAGACTCTCTTATTCTTTTTTTAAGCAAAACTTTCTTTTCCTCTTTAAATTTAAATGCCTCATCAACAGCATCTTCCAATGATTTTATGTCATCAAGTTTGAAAAATGAAACTTCATTACTTGAAAAAGGCAGATTGAACGCAGGAATGGCGGAACAGACAACGGAAGAGCCTATAGTTCCAGCTTCCAGCAGAGCAAGGGAAAAACCTTCTGAATATGACGGAATCATAAAAACGTCCGCATATTTCATAATGTTGCAAGGATTTCTTTTGAATGAAGAAAAATAACATCTGTCTAAAACACCATTGTCATAAGCAAATTTTATCAGTTTACTTTTTTGTTTGCCTTCGCCAATGCAGATGTACGCAAAGTCGGAACGTATTTTCACTAGCTCAAGAATCTGTAGCAGCCCTTTCCTCTGGACGATACCAGAATAGGAGCATAAAATTTTTAGATTTTTCTGCCTGAAATTGCTGATTTTATTTAAGATTTCCGAATAATCATCCTCTTCATCAGAAATAGAAATTCCATTATAAATCAACTGGCTTTTAGGAAGTTTCTTCTTATAAAGAACAAAAAGATAGTCATTTATTTGGACCGGGCAGTCAAATTTTTGTAAGGCGAAGATCCATTTCTTTGTATAAACGAAAGAAATAACATTTCCATAAGAATATCTTAAATCATCTTTTATATTGCAGTGAACGGTTGAAACTGTCTTTGCCTTTTTAATTTTATCAGAATATTTTGCAACGTAAAAATCCGGACGCATCATGTGGGAATGAATTATATCAAATGAATCAAAATCAATAGGTTCGGAAAATTTTATACGTGTTGTTTTGCAGCTAAATTCAGTTCCGAAAATTTCATCAAAAAAGAAAACCTCCACTTCATTTCCTTTTGAAATAAAGTAGTCGCTCAGACGTTTTGCAATAAAAATAGGAGCTTTTGCGGCAAGGGATGGAAGAATGTATGCAATTTTCATAAGTTTTTACTCCTGTAAAAATATAATTCTCTCTATTCATAAATAAGATACAAATAGAACGGCAAATAAGCTTTCAAAAATAAAAAAGTTATATCTCCTTTCAATTCAAAAAGCATGAACTGAATGAACATTACGAAAGTCAGAAATCCAGCACCTTTTGTTTTATTTTGTTTCAAGTTAAAAAATAAAAAGAAAAGAAAAATTACAATAAGAAAATAAAGCAATAAAGTGTAAAAAACACCACCATACAAGATATTTCTCATAAACCCAACGTCAGTTTTTCCATAATAGCCACTGCCATCCAAACCAAGCCAATAACCGTCACCTAAAAGCAAAGTTTTATCAGATGGCGAAAAATTTTCATACATTTTTCCAAGCGAATTTGTGCTTGCAGACTCAATTTTTCCGTTTTTAAAATAATTCAAAATAGGCTCTAAAAGCCAGTCAATAAATGGCTGAATCTCAGGAATAGCGAAATACAAAGCGAAAACAAGAAGAATAAAAAGCAGAAGAATAAAAATATAAAACAAAAAAAGACGAGGCTTATTATGAAACAAAAGATAAATTGAAAAAAATCCGAATGTAAAAACAGCAACTACAAAACCAATCCTTCCGTAATAAAAACTTCCCACAATAAAAATAATAGAATAGACTTTGCATTGTTTTAAACTTATATTTTTATTCAAAAAAAGATAACACGTTATAACTGCTGCACAAGTTACTAAAAAAGCACAGCCAAAACCGCTAAAACCCGCAAAACCAAAACGTGTAATATATTCAAGAACATCAGAAAAATCCTGTTCTCCAAAATCAACAATCAAAGACTGCCAAAAAGATTTCAATGGCGGAATAAAAACAAAGGCGGTGGTGCCAAGAACGTAAAATGCAACTGATTTAATAAAAACTATTAAAAAATCTTCCCGAATAAAATCATGTTCTATAGAATACTTCCAAATGCAAAAAACAGAAAGCGTTGCACAAATTCCAATCACGAGCCGCAAAAAGTACTTAAAATACTGAAAATCTAAGGAAAAACTAAAAATCATAACTAAAAAAATGCTTATAAAATAAAAAAGAAAAAATCTGGAAAATGTCGAAATATTTTTCTCACGATGAAAACCTTTATAAATTGCATAAAAAAACGGAATAAGCGATACCGCATAGTAAAATGCCTTATGAATTGGTGTTATAACAGCAAAATAAAAAGGATTATTAACGTATGTGTATAAACAAATTAAAAGCAATGCAGAAAATTTTCGATTTAAAATCATGCAAAATTCCTAAAACTGTTTAAAAAAATCAAAAATGACTTTTTCAACTTCACTTTGATAAAACTTCATTACAAAGGTTGAAGCATTTTTTACCAATTCATTTTTGAAATTCTCATCTGTAAGAATTCTTTCTATAGCATTTCTCATTAAGCAATAATCACCTATTGGAACTAAGACTGTATTTTTTCCATTTTCTGAAACTTCTTTTGAGCCAGTCCTATAATTTGTAAGAATTTCTGGACAATCTAGACACATTCCTTCTATAATTGATACACTGAATCCTTCTGTTTTTGAGCTTAGAATATTTAGACTTGCATTTTTTATCCACCGATAAGGATTTTTATCAAAACCGGCAAGAATAATATTCGTTTTAAGAATGGCAGGCACAGAATTTTCAACATAATTAATTATTTTTTGTTCATCTGGACCGCTTCCCAAAAAAACAAGTTTATATTTTTTTTGCAATTCAGAAGGAAGCAGGCTATAAGCCTTTATAACTGTAAAAAAATCCTTGGAATTAAAATCCAGGCGGGCAACCATAAGAATATAGTTAAAATTCACATTTTCTAACGGAAGTAAACTTAATTTATTTACTTTTTCAAAATCAACTGAATTGTAAATTACTTCTATTTGATTTTTAAAACCAAACTCGTTTTCAAGGATTTCTTTTTGTTCCTTGCAAACACATACAATTTTTGTTGATTTTTTTAATAAATAAAAGTTAATAAAAGCTGTTCGGGCTGTTTTCATTGTCATGGGATTTTGGTGTACCCAGGAAATATAATCTTTTGAAATCTGCCTAGAAACAAAAGAGCTTTTCCAGTCGCCACTAAAATTTACTACGAGTTTGTTTTTCTCGGATTTCGCAATTTTTTTTAATTCAACTTTTGATTTTATTACATTCACAAATTCCTCAACCGGATATTGCTCTGCATTAAAACCATTTATAACAAAAAGATAGATTTTTGCATTTTCGATATTTTCATTAATGACTTTTGAAACATTTTCAAAAACCTTTTCAGTTCCGCCACCAGCAAAATATGTAAGAATAAAAAAATAAGATTTCATTATAACCACCTTTTATTTTTTGATTTTTTCAAAAAACGTCTTAACACATACAAAAAATCCTTTTGGAGTCAGTACGAACTTCATAAACTCTGATTTTGGATAATTTTTTTTGATATGAAACAATATTTTTTGAATTGCCTTAAACGAATACTTAATTTTTTTACTTAAAAGTTCGGAAAATTGTTTTTTCGCATAATCCAACTCTTGATCTGAAACAATTTTAGAATGTGTAAAAAATATGCTTTTATGAAATTCAACATTTTTTTTTTGCACAATTTTATATTTGTCAAAAATTTTTGCAGAAGAATCATTCTGCTCTTTTCTATGTTTTTCAGAAGACTGATTATTAAAAATTCTATATAGAAAAAGTTTGTTTTGTAAATTTGAACCTTTTAAGTTTTTTTCAAAAATCAGACGCGACCAAAGCTCATAGTCTTCCGCATACAAGAATTCCTGATTATACAGATTTTTTTTATAAACATCAGAACGAATCATCACTGTTGGATGATAAAAAGTTGAATAAAATTTCAGAAAGAACTTATTATCTTCAAAAGTTTCTGGCAAAACTGACTTGTCAATTGTTTTTCCATTTTCGTCAATGTGATAAGCATTAGTTCCACAAAAAGAAAAATCAGAATTCTGCTCCAAAAATAAAACTTGTTTTTCAATTCGTTCAGGTAATGAAACATCATCGGCATCCATACGAGCAATATATTTTCCATTTGCCTGAAAAATCATATTGTTCAGAGTTTTTACGATTTTTAAGTTTGTTTCATTTCTATAAAGTTTTATTCTTGAATCTTCTTTTTCAAGCTTTTTCAAAATTTCAAACGACCTGTCTATAGAACGGTCATCTGTTACGATTATTTCAAGATTTTTATAAGTTTGGTTTATTATAGAATGAACCGCTTGCTCAATATATTTTTCTGCGTTGTAGCAGGGAATAATTACAGAGACTAATGGATTATTTTTCAATTTTTCAGCCATACAGTTTCAGCTGAAAAGAAGAATTGATTTTCTGTAGGATTGTCTAGGTTATAAAAAACAATCTTTCCACATTCCTATAGTTTTTGTTCTATTCGGAAATTTTTTCTTATACACAGAATTTTTCGATGGAAAAAATCCATTTTTGCTATAAAACTCAAGAACATTCGGGTTGTGTTCTACATCTGCGTCAACAGAAACAAGCCTGCAAGCCATAAAACTTGTATTTACGTTAAACGCTTTTATGCAGGCGAATCGTATCAGATAAGAGCCTATATGCTTATATTTATCTGCCACGGTGGAACTGACCGCAAGTTTTGTAATCTTTAATGCCGGCAAGAATAAAAAAGGTATTTGCGTTAAACCGACCTTTTTCTTTTCCCGCGGATTCAAAGCAACCGTATCAGAAGCTAATGAAATATATGCAATAACAGCCCGGGTTTCTTTTTCAATAAGCAAATATGTCTGCGATATAAAAAGTGACTGGTAATTTAATGCATCTAGATAGAGAAAATCTTTGTATTCTGAAAATTTTTCATCAACAACAAAAGTTTGATTAAGATTTTTCTCCGATAGTTTTTCAATTACAAACAACGAAGAAACATCATCTGTAAGAAAATCAATCATCAGAACAAACCTTTTTGAATTTTTCAGTTTCCTGCTGCATTTTCTTAATCTGCTGTTCGGTAGGCTTTTTCAATACGGTTTCTACAATTTTCTTCCAAATGTCAATGTTGTCAATAATTGACGGTTGAACAGGTTTTATCGTTGCCATTTTGAATACCTCCACAAATAAACTTACATTAAGTTACCATAATCTTGCTTAAAAATCAATTTTCTTTTCAGTCTGCCTCCTTTTAATTAATTGCATTACTTTTTCGCTTGCATTTCCGTTTTCACAGAATCCTTCAGCTTTATAATATGCAGACAGTTTCTCTTCATATTTCAGCTTGTCAAAATTCACAATATTCTCGTAGAGTTCCTGATTATTCCTTGCGATTGGAAAAGGAAGAGATTCCAAATTCTCATGCAGCCCTCTCTCTTTTTGATAATCATCAATATCAGTGCAGAACATGAAAAGCGGCTTCAAATAAATTGAATAATCACCCATAGAACTGTAATCTGTAAGAACCACATCGCTTGCGCAAAGCAGCTCCTGCATATCGCTGTACAAAGTTGCATTTATTACAAACTCCGGCAGATTCAGTTTGTCAGCAAAAGAAATCATATTAGGATGGAGCCTTGTGATTATCTGCCATTCACCGCCAAACCTTTTTTTTAGCGCAGAAAGAAGCTTTTCGTAATCAACAGAATAAGGCTCAAGAGTATGTGAGTTTCTAAAAGTCGGAACATAAAGCAGAATTTGGTTTTCAATATCAAAATCATAAAAGTCGCAAATCTTTCTCTTTTTCTTAGATTTTGCATTCTTATCAAACAGAATGTCATCGCGTGGAGAACCTGTCTCTGCAATTTCGCCGGTATACCAAAAGCATCTTTTAAATTGCTCTGTGCGTTGTTTTCCACTGCTCAAAAGATAATCGATTGCTGATGAGTCTCTCTTTGCCATTTTTATATAGCCTTCTGGCAAATCCGCATCAGCTTCAATCTTTTTTGTTATGAAAGTTCCATGCCATGTCTGAATGTAAATCTGGCCAGATTTTTTTTTGGGAAAATATTCCTTTCTGCAGTTATCAATCCAAATTCCTGCCGTGGAAAGCTCTTTTACAGAATTAAATGACGCATATCTAACTTTCCGAATTTTCAAAGGAAGAGAATCTCCTCTTCTGCATTTATTTTCATCAATAAGCCAGACAAGCTCGTAATCAAGATTATGCATTAGGATATATTCCGCTATGTATTTCGCATTGTCGCCATAGCCTCTTCCGTAATAACTGCAGAATACAATCTTATTTTTCTTGATTTTTTTATTTTGTAAAAACAAAGCATAAATTGGGTAAGCTGTTATAAAAAAATGAAAATAGGACTTTCTTAAAAACGAGCCGTCTTTTATGCTTAATAAAACGTTTTTAATTTTCATGTTCTTCTCTCCTCTTCTTCAATTCTCTAAAAATCACACAGATTCTAATTCCAAGCTCAATAAACTGTGTAATACAAGCAAGCACAATAACCTGAATGAAACCAATTTTTTCAAAAACAAATAAACTTATAAGTCCAACGATATGAAACGAGGCGGAAATTACAACACTCAAATTTGCCCATTTAGTCTGATTCAATGCGCCAAGAACCGGATAGCCAAAAAGATAGGCAGGAAGTGTTATTGCAATAATTGGAATCATCGCACGAAGCATGGGGACAGCGTTTTTGTAACCTTGACCGCATACAAACTTTACTGTTGGCTCCGCGATAATCCATAAAACTGTGCAGCAAGCAAGAATCAGCGGCTCAAGAATAAGAATAATTTTTTTTACAAGCCTGAAATTCTTCTGTTTTATCATGTAAGGATAAATGCTGTCTGAGATAGGGCTCATTAGGCTTCTGCAAGTATTCGTGAGAGTGTTTGCGACTCCGTATTGTCCAACTTGCGAAGATGGAAATTTGAATCCCAAAATAACAGTGTTCAATGACGAGTAAAAAGTCGCCGCTATTCTTGATAGAAAAAAAAGCGATGAATCTTTTAAATATTTAAAAGTCTGCTTAAAAGAAACTCTAGAAAATAAAATTATCTTTTTTCTGATGATTTCTGCCCAAGTTAAAATCACAGCAAAAATGTTTGAGCCAATTATGGCAAGTGGAACAAGCAGATAATCACTTTCATCTTTTATAAAAAGAAAAATTAATCCTGTATAAATAAATTTCGCTGCAACAACTCTGTAAGTCAAAATTTCCATCTGCTCAATTCCTCGGAACAGAAAGTCTGGAAGAAAAACTGTGAGAAATATTCCGATGAAAGAAAGAATGAAAAATACAGAATCCTGTCTGATTTTTTGAACAAACATACATGAAAGTATCAAAGCGAATGCAGACAAAAGGGCGAGAAGAAGTTTCGCCTGAATTATTCCAAAAGTTATGTCTCCAAGTTTTTCCTTGTTATTACAGAAATCAGAGCATATTTTAGTTCCTGAAAGAAGAAATCCGAATTCTATGAAAAGCGTAAAATATGACATTATTGAATTTGCAAAAACTACAATTCCATACTTTTCAGCCCCAAGAACACGCGTTAAATACGGAAAAGAAAGCAATGGAAAAACATAGCTTGAAATCTGCATTATGTAGAGCATGACTGTATTTTTTGCAAGAATCCTTTCTTTCGATTGCATTTTGTTTCCTATGATTTCCCGTTCAATTTTTCTTTTATCTGAGTTGTTGAAATTCCCTGTGTGTAAGGAAAATACTCTATGCTTGCACCCAGCCTTGAAAACTGCTCTTCTGTTTTTTTATAACGCTCACTGTCTTTCCAGTCATCTCCAGAAAACAAGACATCAAAATGATGATTTTTCAAAAGAAGCATTTTGTCCTCTGTTTCTTCAATGGAAACGGGGATAACCTCATCAACAACTTTCAAAGCTGCAAGAATTCTCATTCTGTCTTTTTCATTGTAAACAGGCTGTTTGTGTTTTATCTGCGTGACATAATCATCCTGACAGACTGCAACAATAAGATGCTCACACATAGACTTGCATCGCTCCAAAAGATTCAAGTGCCCGACATGAAAAAGGTCAAAGACACCAACCGTAATTCCAGTTTTGTATTTTTTTTCTTCTTTCATCTAAAAACAAAAACTCCTCAAAACCTTAAAAAAATGTTTTCCTTGCACATCGTAAAAATCGCAATGCAATTTTTACTTAACCTAGTTTTGCTATACAAAAACTAGAAACTTAAAAACACTCCGCAAAACTTGACTCATGTTCTTTTTTATATTTGGGCGTGTGTCACGACCTGCGGTTGTTTACTTCACGCATTTCCCAAATTTTCAATCTCCTCCAAAACTCTCTCATTCATCACCTTTCTTTCCCTGTCGAACCACCAGCCATATTTTCCAAAATACCTGAACGCGCTTTTTATGTGAGCCAGAAGCATCTTGCGGCTTTTATATGATTCTTTCTGGTGGTCGTGGATTATCTGCACGCCCGGAAAATACAGTGTTTTTGAAACGCGGTGCAGGCGGCGAATCAGGTCGAAATCTTCAAAGTACATAAAAAATCTGTCATCAAAGAAAATATTGTTTTCAGAAAGAACGCTAAGACGCATGAACATAAAACAACCCGAAAGGCACGGCGGATTTATCACCTTGTCGTAGCCAAAGTTCTTAAGGCAGTAGCGGTCGTTCTTCTTTTCGCTCCACTTTGTCTTTGGCATAAAGCGTCGGAAAATCAAATCGCCCGGAGTCGGAAGCAGTTTGCACAGATATTGGATTTCGCCGTTCGGATAGACAACTTTTGGAAGCACATAAGAGGCATCAGGATTTTTATCCATAAAACCAACAAGCGCAGGCAACACTTCCGTACCAAAAAGGATGTCCGGATTCAGCACAACGTGATATTCGCTGCCGTTTTCAATAGCCTCGTGCATCGCAAGATTGTGGCTTGCGCCATAGCCTAAGTTTTCATTGTGAATGTAGCGGATTTTTGTAACGCCGTTTTCTGCCGCCCGTTTTTCAAGAATCCGCCACTTGTCGTTCGGAGAATTATCGATAACATAAAGCGTTTCCACACAGGCAGAATCAAAAACTGACTTTAAGACAGATTCAATCTGTACACGCGGAGTATTGAACAAAACAATGCTTGCACTAAGTTTTTTCGCGGTCATTTTACAGCCTCCCCACTACGCTTGATTCCAAAAAACTTCCGCTGAAAGCTTTCAAGCATATAAGCGCACAAAAAAGAAGTTCCCAGAACACCAAAAATTGCGAATCCAGGCATTTTTTCAAAAACTCCGAGAGAGACAAAGCACATTGCAAGCGGATAATGAACCAAATACAAGCTGTACGAATAATCAGCTTTTTGCCCGATGTCCGCAAAGGTTTTCAGGTTCAACCCCAGGAACATCACACAGACTGCAAGGCAAACCGGCACAAGCAGGGCGGAAGCAAAAAAAACCTTAAAAACATTCAGCAAAACAAGGATTGCAAGGCATGGCAAAAAGGCAATCTTCAACTTTGAAAAAAGCTTTTCACCATAGAAGGCAAAAATCATTCCGCCTGCAAAATATGAGATAAACGCAGGAAGCTGATTGTTCAATGAAGAAGGAAACGAGGTGTTTTCAGTTACAAACGGCATAAAAACCTCGTACAAAACGGAAAGCAGATACAGTGCGGCAAGCACAATACATTCGTACCCCCCCCCATTAAATTTTTCGCGCAGTCTCTTCACAGCAAAAACAATGAACGGAAGAAGAATATAAAATCCAATTTCAATTTTTATAGTCCAAAGAGAACCGTTAACACTTCCATTTAAAGCCAGGCCTTCAAAAACACCCGGAAGATTAGGCTGAATAAAATTCAATGTGAGAATATTCGCCGCAAGATATTTATAAAAAACACTGTTGCAAAAATATTCACGCAGAGGCAAAACAGAAAATGCCGAAAGTCCAACCGCACAAATAAGCACAACAAGCCAATATTGAGGCAAAATCTTTTTGCATCGTTTTATTGCATAGTTTTTAATTGAATCGCTTTTCAAAAATGACTGCGTAACCCAAAATCCGCTTAAAATAAAAAAGACCTTTACGGCAATTCCGCGCAAGTCGTAGCAAGGAAAATTAAGTCCGCTCAAAACAACACAATGCTCATAAATAACAATCAGACAGCACACAAGACGAAGAAAATTGAATGAATTTTCCTCTGGAACTTTTACCGGAGAAATAAAAGTTTTCTGAATTTTATTTGAAATCATTCTACCACTCCCGCACTTCTTGAAAATTAGATGAAAAAACTTTCTCTTTACATGAAATTTTTTCGTTTCTCGTAATTTCCCTTCCGCAGTCATAAATTACCTGACCGAGTCCATCCGCACAGAACGCCTCTATCAAACTTTTCCTCACTTCATATCCGCCAAGCCAGACAGATTTATCTTCTTCCGCAACCGGCGACATAGTGCATATATATAGAAAAATTTGTTCAGTTTTATCCGCTTTTAACCTCTCAAGCACAAATGCCAGCATCGCATCGTCCACACCGTTCGGAAAAAACACAATCTCTTTTTCCGCCCATGCGCCACCGGAACTACTTGTGAGAAAATCGTACATTTCGTTTATTTTTTTCTGCGTGAATCCTCTTGGAGCTGAACCGCAGAGAATGGCGTATCGCTTCAAAATAATCTCCAATAAAAAAACTACTTATCTTCGTATATATTATTTAGAATACTACGTGTATTAGTATTATTCAAGTTTAAAACTATGAATTTAAGTAGCAAATCTTTGTAAAATTGAAATATGAGTTTTTGGGACAATGTTGAAATCTTACGAAAAGAACAAAACACTTCTTACCGTTGGCTTGCAAGTCAAATGGGTGTTTCAGAAACCACTGTATCAAGCATGAGAAAAGCGGGAACAGAACCTCGCGCCGGCGATGCCGTAAAAATTGCAAAAGCTTTAGGTACAACAGTTGAATCACTTGTCGGCTCTGCCAGCAATGAGTATTTTCAAAAATATAAGAAACTAAAAGACGAAATTTTAATGATTCTAGAACGTTATTAATAATAATACTTTGAACATTCTAAAATCCATAAAATAAAAATATCATCTTACTACATAAACCGCATCCAAGAAATAAATTGCTTGAATATCAAGTAAAGCAAATTCTTGAAATATTACACAATACTATTGACCATATGATTCATATTTTTCCATATTCGCACATTATCTTGAAGAACATACTCAAAAAGAGTAATATTGTTCCATTATTATTTGCATTTTTCAGGAGTTTTTATGGTACCTACATTAATAAAAGACTTGCTTTCCGCAAAACCGGAAAGTCAGAAAGTTACAGTTTGCGGCTGGATTCGTTCCGTTCGCGA
>OIWU01000777.1_pt1 | contig 36589 bp, 69 predicted proteins | sample 1587711 | NCBI WGS metagenome assembly OIWU01 (sample SAMEA3888909, study PRJEB22519) | human gut metagenome | biome: human gut; feature: human-associated habitat; material: faeces | place: Denmark | collected 2010 | reverse complement strand
TTTTCCCGCTCCCCAGGCACACCACAGACCGCGCGCGCAACCTCTTCAGGATGGGAGTGAATAATCCTCCCTGATACGCTTTGCCAGCCTCGGTAATGAAGTATTCCCCCGGAAGCCTCTCCTCTACTAACCCTGCCCTCACAGCCACCTCAATATCGCTGTAATGTACCGACGGTTCTTCGTCTAGTACGCTGACCTCTTCGTCGATGATAATAGTATAGCCCCGATCCTGAATATCCTGGAACATCTCTGGGGTATAGTACATCAGGCACTGATGCGTCGAGGCAATATTGCGCCCCTCGCGCACAAGCTCCGCCGTATGGTTCGTCTTGGAAAACGAATACTTCGGGTCTTTGTTATTAGGCTCGACGAATTCCGCCTGCGGGCACGCCTGCTTAATACGCTCTGCTTCGTCCAGATACGGAGTAATATAAATGAATTTCTTCTCCGGGTGCTCGTTGATGTATGTAATCGTTGCGCTGGTCTTGCCGCTGCCCATAATTGCATCGCATACTTTTACCAAATTGTTGCCCTCCTTCATTTTTTGCTTAAAAAGTTCGATTTTTGGGGTGTGTTTTTCAATCTAGCACCTTGGTGGTGCTAAGCGCCCTGAACCCATTGAAAACACTAGTTTTTTTGGGGGTGATCCTATAAAGAAAATTAGTTGTAAATACCTGCTATATATTCAGGTGACGTTGCTGATTTTTCGTCACAACGTTATAAATGGTTGCTGATAGACGGTCACTGTCTACTAGCCATTGCTTGTCTTTCCTTCGGACAGCTTCGCTGTTTTATAGGAAATCCAAGCTAATCCATTCGTCCATACAACCGTCTAGTTTATGTCCATCTGCCTTCTTTGGAACCGATCTCTCTCCTCGAAGCGCTATTCAGTTTTCAAGGTACATACCGCTGAACGAAATTCGCTTCGCTGGCATCCTCGCCCGTACTTTGTACCGGCTCGTCTGCCTCTCGTTCGCGTTCCACGACCGAGACCGCTCCGCTCGGCTTGGCAATTTCACAAGTTCAATTGCTTCGCCAATTCTTTCAGCTTACATTCGACATGCTTGATTTTTTATTGCCAGAAAGGGAATTACATGGCCTTGCCCGCTGGGGCTTCAACTACATTAGAATCGATGATATAATGGTGCTGCTTGCTGCCAAGATTCAACCCTTCGTAGGCGTCCACAATCTCATCGTCCGTAATTCCGATGTAGTTCAGGGTAATCGCCGCGCTGCTGTGCCCAAAGATCTTCTGAAGCACCAACAGCTTTCTCTGGCTATTACCAGACATCATCATTTGATGATACCCAAATGTCTTCCGCAACGAGTGGGTAGACATGTGCGCGTCGATGTGCAGCGCAGCACCGACACCCTTGAGCATTTTCTCCACTGTGTTCCGGTGAATTGGTTCGTTGACTCCTTCCTTAATATTTTTCTCGCTCCGGAACATGTAGTCGCTCAGCTTGCAGCCGGGTGTCTTGCTGAGGTACAATTCCACGGCATCCATGACGGCCATGTTGATCGTAATGTAGCGGTTCTTCTTCACTGCTCTGGTCGACTTTGTTTTTTGTTCCAGAATAGGGAATGTCCGCTTGAACGTGAAGTCCGGGTTAATCAGGTCGCAGAACTTCAATGTCCGAAGGTCGCTGACTCTCAGTCCGAAGTTGATGCCTACGATGAAGAGCATATTGTCGCGGTACTGTCCTCTGCGGATCAGGTAGTCTGAAATTCGTTCAATGTCTTGGATTCTCTTGATTGGTGTTGCTGCCCGGTCTACTGCAACTTCTCTGGTATCAGGTGAGTCTGCTGGCTCGATGGTAGCGAGCCGGAGTGCTCTGGACTCACGCACCTGATCCAGTTGGATGGTGTCGGAAGACTGGGTGAAGTCCACCGGGATGATTTTGTTCAAATGATTGCCTCCTTAATAATGGAATCATAATCCGTTCTTTACGATATTAGTATAGCATAAAAGTGCGGAAAAGTAAAGGGGCTAGAGCAAAGAAATTTCCACAGTTTGCACACGTTGTGGAAGACGGTAGATACTCAGTGCCGAAGGGGACATTACTCCTTCTGGTAAAAATAAAACAATAAATGGAAACATAATTATTATAAGAAATAAACGATAATCGCGTGAAAATAATAAATATGCGAAAGTTTTGCAAAGAATGTGCTGGAAAAATGAAACAACCTTATCTATTATCGCGGAGAAAAAGCCGTTCAAAATGGGAAATACCCCGGGGTGCAAAGCCTCATTTTGCACACCGGTAGAATCGTATAAATATACGAATATCGCATACCGGGAGCGTATACCCGGTATATAGACAGTCTATATATCTTCGGTATCGTGCCGTGAATGTTTCCGTTTTACCGAGTATGTGCGGAAAATAGCCATATCAACACTGTAAAAGTAGTGCGATAGACCGAAAATAACTTATTTTCTGGAAACATAAAATAATGATTGACATTCAAGTGTGAATGTGGTATACTCCAAAATGTCAAGAGGCGATGGAAATCGCCGACGGGCGAAGCGTCCGGGATACCGGGCGCGAAGTCAAGAGGACAGACCGCTTGACCCTGAACATTGACAAGTTCATACTGCTAGGTCGGGCGGAAGCTCGGAAGACGGACGGACAACGAAAATTGTCCGGGAGTCAAAAAAAGTTCTTGACAAACGGCTTCCGATATGGTATAATCCAACGTGTCAAGGCGGAAAGCGAATTGCTTTAGTTCAATCAGAATTAAGACGAACGAAAATTTCATCTTGACAACCAGCCGAAAATGTGCTATAATCCAGAATGTCAAGAGGCAAGCGGAACGCCGGAAGCGTAAACCACGGAACTGGACAGCGAACCAGAATAAAAAACTATGTGGAGCGCGGACGGACGCAAGCCGACGGACACGCCGGACGAATCACGCGGACGGCATAAACGAATCCGGGCGGGGAGACAGTTCCCGCGGAAGCCCGGACACGACTCTAGCAGTATGAACCAACGTTCATTTTGAACCTTGACAACCGAGTGAACCGGGCATATAGCGGAAAGAATGGGCGCTATCTGTTTACAGACGCGCCGCAACCCGTGACGTGTTTACACGTTGCACTTTCTGGAAACTATAAAGCTAGTTTGCGATACCGCGCACCGGGCGAACTCCGGACTAGTGTAGCGGGATAAGTGTTTCTTTTCTTAAATTAAAGAATTGACACGAACGAAAACAAGTTCACGCAGACCCACTGCGGGCGCAAACCGTTAAAGCCGGGAGCGTATAAAGTGGGGAACTCCGACGCGAAACGCTATAGCCAAGGCGGCGCGGAGAATGTTACCGAACCAGCGCGAAACGTCTAGCAATAGACGGCGGTAAAAGCGTCCTACAAACGCAACTGGTAGCAGACCCTGAAAAAGTCTGTAGTAGGTAGCGCGCAATAAAAGCGCAAAAATAAAAAGAACTCACGGTACACTAGTACCGTTTTAGCATTGACCGGGCGCGTGTCCGTAAAAAGACGCGCGCCTTAATGAGTGCTAAACACTACAAAAAATGAGAAGGGACGATATAACTATGTCTAAAAATGTAAGTGCAGGTGCAACGCACACTGAACCCACACTGGAAATCACGCAGAATTTCGGTGAAGGCGTCGCGGAGCAGAAGGTAGTAAAGACGCTGGAGCAGCTGAACGCCGACGTGACGCGCGAATTGGAAAGCGTCAACGCGGCTATTCAGGGCGATCAGGACCCTACGGACACGCTTGCCAAGCTGAAAACAGCGCTCGCGGCGCTGAACAAGCGTCTGGTGAAAAACCGTGTAGCGGAGTTCTCCGCGCTCGACGTGGTATCTCTGTACCGGGAGTATATCCAGAATCCATATGCAAAGTGCAGAGGGGCGCGCCCGAATAAGGACACGGGCCTGTATGCCCTAGTTGACGTGGACAAGTACGTCCCGTTTGAAGCACTGGACGCGGCGAACCCGGCGCGGAAAATCACGCAGGTCGGGGCATGGCAGAAGATGGTTCGTGTTCTGCGGTATAACATGGCCACACTGGAAGTCCGCGAAAGCGGCAATGCGTCGTCAAACATCGCTCTGACGGCGGACGATATGTCCTACCGCAAGGAAATCGGATGGGACGTGAAGTCTTCCATCAACACTGCCACCGCGCAGCTTTCCGCGCTTGTTGCGGCGATTCTGCCGCCCGAACTCTGCCCGAAGACTATGTACAAGGCAGACACAAAACAGCTGATGAAGGCTATCATGCCTGAAACCGGCACGGGCCATGACACTGGTGTAACCATCAAGCGCGAAGCTTTCTTCGAGCAGAAGCTTTTTGCGGTGATCAAGACGCGCATGGCTGACGGCGGCTACCTGTACGATGATGAATCCGCAGAGGCCGTTCTGAAGGCTTCCAAGAAGGACGGCAAGGTCAAGTACACCGTGGACGATGTGCGCAAGCTGGCGGAGAAGGTCGGCCTGACCGTGGTAGAAGCTCCTGTAGAGGACGAGTCTGCCGAAGCATAAGCGATAAATTGAGACGAACGAAAATTAGCGGGGCTTTTAGCCCCGCTTCCTAATGCGGCCAACGGCGGTCACAAGCCCGCGTATAATGCAGAGTGGGGATTTTTGAGAAAAGGAGCGGTCTATCATGGACGTAATGTACAAGAGGTTTTTGGATTCGTGGCGGTTTGTCCACGACTTGAACCGCAGCGACATTTTCTGCTACGGCGAAGCTATCATCACTGACGACGGCGATTACAAGGTTTTGTTCGATGACGCGGCTGCACAGGCGGCGTATCGTGACAAGTTCGGATTCTGACGGAGGTTTTCGCATGACTTACGAACCGATTTCCACATGGGCGGAGTGTGACTATCTGATCTCCGCGCCCGATGGGGCACAGGGTTATGTCGTTACGGTCGAGCAGCTTTTGCGGACACAGGGCGGACGCGAGGCTTTCTTCCGCAAGGTTTCACGCTCTGGTAAAATCCTTCGCGCGGTCTACCATGGCTTACAGTATGACCGTTCCATGCGGGCATACTATGCTCCGAACTGGGAGGATATCAGTAAGGATTCTGGCCCGTTGCGCAAAAATTCCAAGGTTTTCGTTGGCTTCACATACTAAACCGTCATTTTGACGAATTTGTGTGGAATTGAGCCCTAAGGCTTTCCGGCTGTCTAACAAAACTGCCGCCATTCACTTGACGATACATACTTTTTCCTCTATAATGTGGATAAAGTAACTATCGAAATGGCGGTGGTTTTTTGTACAATGCAGAAATCAAAGAACAGTATTTAAGTACGAGGCAGGAAGATGTGCGTTTGCGTCTTGCACAGATTTTTGGTCAGGTTTCTGATCTAATCGAACAGCCGTGTAATAAAGATGTGGCGGAAATGTCCATAGAAGAATTACGTCACGCTTTTAAGGCTTTTGAGTTTACCGATGTTGGGGCGGCGCGTCCTGTCTTGTATGCTCTGCAAACTTATAACCGTTGGGCGCATTCTACGAATCAGCCCTTCGCCTTCACCGATGCGCTGGAGGCTTTTTCCGAGCGCACGGACGTAGACTATACTATTGGTATCCGCAAATATATTCTTCCATCTCCGGAGGAATTGGTTTCCACTATTACGCGTCTGTACCCCATTGACGCGGGGTACGAGGTTTTGCCTGCGCTGATCTTTGCGTGGCTTGGACTTTCCTGTTCCGATGCAATCCGCCTGAAATCTGCCGCTGTAGATTTTGCGCAACGTCAGCTGACATTGCTGGACGGGACGATCTATCCATATGAAGTCCCGGAGGCTTTTTGGGGGCCGCTGCTGGTTTACTCCAAGACGCGTACCGCCACAAGGTTTGTCAATAGCGAATATCCAGTTTATGCGGACGATTTGGGGTTCTTCCTTAAAAAAATGTTGCCGCGAGATTCCAAGCGGCAGGGGAAACCATATGAAGTAGGGCAGATTTCCGCGAACATCACGGATTTTTGCTATCGCTGCGAGGAGCAGCTTCATTTCCGCCCGACCTTCAACTATACTACGATTATGAAGTCAGGGGTTTTCTATCGCCTCTATCAGTTCGAGGCTTCAGGGGCGGACTTATACGCCAAAGAAAATAAGCAAAAGGTTTTAACTATCGCAAAAAAATCAAGCTTCAAGGATGTGATGACAATCTACGAAGCATACCGCGAGGTTTTTTATCCACGCTGAATTTAATATAAACATTCGGACGGCTGAGATTTTCAGCCGTCCTTTTTATAACCAACAGATTCTTAATGCAGCCGCTGCCCGTCACAAGCCGGGAAAATGCAGAGTGGGGATTTTGAGAAAGAAGGTTTTTATCATGGAAGATTTTATCGCTGATTTGATGGAAGTTGCGGGTTTCGACTACGATGAAGCCGAGCGCGCATACAACCGTGCCGTCGATTCCGACGGCTACGAGGATGACAGCAACTTCTGGAGGGTTTGATTGCGAACCACTCCAAGGTTTCGTAGGTCATAGCTCTGTGCCGTGCTATAAAAATGGGGCGCTTTCGCGCCCCTGAGTTAGAACAATGTGCGAACGATGGTTTTAAGCATCTCGAAAATAATCGCTGCAAGCAAGCTGCATACGATTTGTTCAAGGTATTGCTTCATCTAGCTCCTTTCCGAACCATCAATATGGCAAATATTAAAGTAGTTCGTAATGTCGCATTCATCGAGTCCGCTGGTTTTCACACGGTTCTAACCTAAAGCTATCATAACATGCGGTATCAGAGTTGGCAAGACGAGCCGGGCTTTTTGCTCCGGCTCGTCAATATAGCGTAAAGCCACCAGTGCATATGTACTGGTGGCCAGCTTCGGAAGTTTTTTCAGTTATAGGTCTGATATTTAACAAGTAAGCACGGCCCACATGGTTTCATGTGGGTCTATTTTTTATACCCAAAATTCAGAAAGGAGAACAAAAATGTCTGCATTGCTCGAAGGTTTTTGCATTGGTTTCATCTATTTTGCAGCGTTCATCGGGGCACTGTGGCTTCTCGATGTAACAAGCCCCTATTGGCTCAAGTGGATCGGTCGGGCAATCCGCCGACACGAGAAAATCAAAATGATTCGGAGGTTTAGAGCAAATGACAAAATTTGAGTGTGTCGGCATCGAGTTTCAGCAGGACGCATTGACCATGCGAGAGGCTGAGCATTGTATGCAAAACTCATGCGCGATCTGCTGCAAGAGCGGCCTCCGGGTCGATTGTGACCACTGCGGAATTCGGCAGGCTCACCTAATTAAACTCGCGGCGCTAGAAATCGTCGCACAACCAGTGGTCAAGCGGATTCCACGCAAGGCTTTGAACGCATAAAAGGAGGCTCATAAATTATGGGATTTTTAGATGAAGATCTGGATCTGATCGAAGTGCTGGATCGCCCGGCACTTTTTTCAAACGGCAGAATTCCGCGTGAAGCTGTGCCGGAAGGTTTCTACGCATATGACCTCTACCAGAGCTGCGACACCGGAGATTTTTGCTACATCGCACCGCTTGTTGTGGTCAACCACGGCGGCACAGTGTTTACAAAGGAACCCATTGATTTCGATGGTGCAGACAGAATCGATCTGACGGAGGACACCTCGCCCAACTTTCTTGGCGGTTCTATGCGGGTACGCGATTTTGTGAGTGCTTCCACAGAGGAGCTGCGGCAGCATTGCGACGTAGGTTTTTAACATGACGCTTAAAGAAGCAGTCGGCGTCCGCGTAGACGTTGACGTCAAGACCGGGCAGAAGCTGTCACACTCCGAGGTTTACGGTCGAATCATTGACTACCTCGGAGGTTTGCAGGAAGTCAGCAAATACGTTCCATATGACGTGGAATATCTGCGCGAGAGAATCCAGAAAGACCAGTACCTGAACAATACATCCATGATCGATTGGGACCGTGCAGCAGGGTTTCAGTGCCGTCAGGCAAACTGCTTGTTTATCGGCGGCGGTATCTGGAATCTGTACAGAAAACATGGAATTGATGCCGCAAGCTGTTCCACGGGTGTGAGCATTTTGAAAGAAGCGGCGCGCAGGATGTGTGCGCCACAACCCAGCGTTCAGCTTGAAGATATGCTCTAAAAAATAGTTGTTGAGAAAGGAAAATTACTATGGGAAACGAAAGTGTGATGTGCCTTCAGGTTTATGCGCCGGAGGACGTCTTCTCGAAAATCGTCAATCGCCATCACGATACCATCCGTGCGAAGAAAGCGAAGGCGTTGGCTGATAAGCAGCGCCGCAAGGCTCAGAACAGAGTGATTGCGACGCTCACGGTCGCAGCTGTGTTCTTACTCCTGATTGGGTTCGTGATCGGGGCGAAGATTCTGACCCTGTGAGGCTGCCATGAAGGGATACTTCTGCGGCTCTGGATTCATGGGCTTTGTCGATGGAATCTACAGGCTTTTCGCAACTGATGTGGACTATTATGAGTTCATCGAAAGTCGCTAGAAAAATGTGCGAGGAATGCATAAAAGTCCATGGAAAAATGTGATGGGGGTGAAACAATGGAACTCGCATGTATAGATGACTTCCGAAATGGAGTAACTGCAATTTTCTGTCCGACGAAGGAAGACGCAAGAGTTTTGATTGGAATTCTTGGGGCATACGGAATTGGCGTAGCCCAACTGATAGATCACATGTTTACATACGATCGTGGGCACACACTTTCAGTTAGATGTGAGCGCCATACAGAGGCAAGAGTTGCGGTGATTCAAGACCTGCGCGACAGAGACTGGCATATTGACAATGGCTATACGAAGAACGTTGTGGATCTCCAAGATGCTTTAGTATGCGCTGTATCCATCGACAGCATCGAAGGTTTTGTATAAAACCGCTCTTTGAATGGAGGTGACAGTTATAAACTGGGATGATTTCATGCGAGGTGAACTTGCAATTTTCTGCACGTCCAAAACTGAAGCCTTGCAGCTTTTGGACATATTCGATCTTCGTGGTCTAAATACCGCTCGCCAGCGCGAGCTTCTCGGAGGGCCTGATGCGTATAGCGGATGGCGTTATTCGTATCGGTGGGATGTTGGCAGGAATCAGTTGTACAGCGTAGATGTAGACGAAGGTGACTCGTGGCAATGGCACAAGGACAACGGTTTTGTCAGCCGTGTGTGCAAATTCGCCGAAATTAAAGACGATGAATCGCTTGTGATAGATGTTCAGACAATCGACGATATGTTATAAAACAGCTATTTGATTGGAGATTTTTATGGACACAACTCTGATAGGAGCAATTAAATATCTGCCAGTCAGAAAGGTAAACCGCATTGTGATCGCAGCGCTCACGGAAAAGCCCGGAAAAGCAGAACTCCTGATGGTTTCTGACGAAGAGGAAGATTTTGCTCCGCTGAAGTGGGCGATGACGGACTCCGTAGTCAAAATGCCCGTGAATGAGATGATTGACTATGCAAAGCGCTGGTATGCAGGGCTGCCATTCAGCATGGTGGTTATTTCCCACACCAACATGACCGCGCAAGAAGTATACTCTGTGATTATGGGAAAAAGCATTGAGGTTCCGTCTAAGAAGGTGCTGAAAAAACGGGATCTCCAATACCTTTACTGGGACGAGAACGATGAATGGAAAGAGCGCATGGAAAAGCACTGGCAGAAAGAGTTTGAGTGCGACGAGCCGCTCTGGGACGGGAGCGAGGCGGTTTTCAACGAGGCTTGCCACGAAGAAGAGCGGCACAACAAAGCACCGCGCAGAGAGCCTGTCATTGTGAAGGTCCGCCGCAAGGTGCGCCATTCCCGTAATTCTATGCCAACAGGTAACGATTGACGACCTGATATAAAACGAAGATTTGAGGTGGGAGGCAATGACCCAACAGGAATATTTGAAAAAACTGTGCATGGAACGAGCCGAAATTGAGAAGCAGCTTCTCGGCACGACGGATGAGCGCGAGCGCTCGCATTACGCTGGCATGCTTTCCGCGTATGATGAAATTCTGTTAGACTTTCCGAAGAAGTTTGACCAGCCAAAGCCAAGGTTTGATCCGAAGCTGATTCGCCCTGACATGATAGTTCTACACAATGGCTATGGATATGGGCACATCACAAATGTCATTGGCGTAGAAGATCGCGCGCCATTTCAATATGGGATCACGGTTCAATTCGAGGACAGCAAAGTTGGAACGGTCGCTTCGAGAATGGCGTTTCCGGAAATTGTAAAAGAGCTGGACGATTTTGAAAAGATCGGTCCGTGGTCGGGTGACGAGTTGAGGTGGTACTGATGTCATTATGGTGTTATGTTCGTGGCCTGATTGTTGTAGATACTTTTGCAGAGTACACACCGGCGGCATTATATCGAGCGCAATGCGTTGTTGATCATCTTCCACGCATTTCAGGGTCCGAAAGGGACGCACAGTTCTACGTCGCAACTAAACGCGGACACAACCAAACTATGTTCGGATGGGACGAGCTGCACCAGTTCAGCAATCTCGGGGGAGGTCGGCGGGGAGATCGATTTGAGGCGCAGTCGCAGGTTTTGATCTCCATTTGCGGTGATCTGCGGGATAGATGGCTCCCGCAAACATTACCAGAAGTCACAAAGGCTTTAGCGCGGCTCGCGTCAAGGTTGTCTATTGACACCTGCCTTGTTTCAGTCGAAGATGATTGCGGACAAAAATTCCTATTCAATAATCCGAAGTGGCTGCGAGATATGCCGATGTCGGATTGGACGCTGCGCCATGGAATTGCGGGGGATTGGAATGACGAAGAATGAGATCCGCGATGAGTTTTGAAATGGCGGCCTTGCCATCCAAGCAATCTCACACGAAGAAGCGGCTATGATTGCCGAGGTGCTTGCGGGGTTTCCCGGGAGTCAATATGTCGTTGGATGGTGGGAAGCATCGTCATCGTATGAGCTGGAGGTTTGTAAGTATGATCAGTGGGTGTCTTTTATGCATGGGTTTGGATGGCACGTTGCGAACGGCTTTGCGGTAAGGGATGTGAATATCTCGGAGCTTTTGGCTTGCACGTATCATATTTCCATCAAAACGATTGACGATTTTCTGTTATGAAACAGGTCAACAAATATCTGAATAGAGGTTATAACGATGGTTTATGAGTTCCGCACTTATAGCTACTATCACGACGATCGAACAATAGCCAATTTTCGTACAGGGTATATTGAGGCCAACAGTATCGACGATGCGATCGATCTTCTATATATCATCATGTGGTTCGACGATAGCGTCGTAGGGCACTGCGTCAGAGAATCGACACGTCATATTGGCGATAGACATTTTGTTATTACGGGAGAGTTCCCAGACTATTCGGAGAAGGGCATACCAAATCCGGCGTGGACTTACCTTGATCCACGTGAATGGACGAAGGAAGGGTTTTCCTTTGGTACGCCAAGAATCCGTATGGGTTAGCATAAAAAAAAATAAACGAAGATTTGAGGTGATAAATATGACCGGCAACGAATTGTTCCGGAGAATGAAGGCAAAAGAAATCGGCGTGATTCTCGAATCGCGTGAGGATGCAGAGCAGTTGGCTGTGTTGCTTCAGGGAATTCTAAATGCTGATGAACTTGTTGAATGGTACGAGCACCGTAACGCTCGCGTTATTGTTAATAGTAATGATGGTTGCGAACGCCTGCTGTTTGCGAGTACTCCATCAAGGCCAGAACTTCCTAACTATTGTAGTGAGTGCGTTCCGTTGTCTGCGTTAATACGCCAAAATCAAATCAACATTTCATCCTTGGATGATTTTGTGTAGGGAGGTGTAAACTTGGCAACTACATTTGCTGTTGGTGATCGCGTCAGAATCCGCGATTGGGATGATATGGCGTCAGAATTTGGTGTGGATGAAGATGGCGAAATACCATGCAAGTATATTTTCGCACCAGCAATGCGGGATTTCTGCGGGCAAGAATATACTATCTCGACAACTCGGAATAATCCGGATGGAACCCAGAAACTGTACTTTGAAGATGCTGAGGACGACGAAGACGATTTTGTGTGGTCGTCGGATATGTGCGAACATATTCTATCAAGCCCGAATGTGTCTGTTGAAAGCATCGAAGATTTCGTGTAAAAGCGCGATTTGAATGGCGAACGAAACCTCCGTTTGCCGCCAATATGCCGGATTAGCTCAGTTGATAGAGCATGGATTTGTAATCTCAAGGTCGCGGGTTTGAGCCCCGCATTCGGCTCCAGCCGCTTCGGCGGCATTGTTCTGTCATGGGCGGCGAAAGCCGCTCGTATGGATCTTTAGCTTAATTGGTCAAAGCCATCCGCTCATAACGGATAGAGTTAGGGTTCGAGTCCCTGAAGATCCACCACTTGCGATAGGGTATGACACAGCCCTACCGCAGCATTTGCATGTGTCGTCTCCTTTCTCAACGGGGCGGAGCAATCCGCCCCATCCCCTCCGGGTGTAGCTCAGATGGCAGAGCGCGTGATTTGGGATCACGAGGCCGCCGGTTCGAGACCGGCCACTCGGACCAACTTTTGGAGGTACATATGATTGATTTTAAAACAATACCGCCGAATACCTGTATTTATTGCGAATCTGAAGGCGAATGGAACGAACTCTGCGATAAATTGGAATCAAGCGGTTATTATTGGGGTGATGTTGATATTTGGGAAAGCAATGAACGCCCCAGATATGCAGCAGAGGACAGTTGGAACCCATGCGATTGCGTCTACATCGCTGGTTATGATGTTACTAAGTACCTTTTACACGAGAGCCTGGACTTTGCGACGAACTATGACGGAGACCATCCAGCAATCGTAAATTTTGCGGATCTCGCTCAAAGTCAAATGCAGATTTCAATTGATTCGATTTCGAGTTTTCTGTAGGGGGAAATGTTAATATGGAAAGCAAACACTGTTGGTATCGGTTCAAGTTTACAAACGAGATATCGAATATCGCATTCAGAAATGTACACGGTATGTCCTTCCGTAATGATACGACGTTCATCACGACGATGCGAGCGCTTGTTACCCCTCGTATGGAAAGCACAGATGATCTTAAGTATTCCAGCATGGATTTTAGCCAGAACGAGTGCAACTCCGCCGGTGCAAGAAAATACCTTATTGAGTTGATGATGAGATGTTTGCGAAACATAAAAATGGCAAACAATGTCGTGTATATGTGCCTTGGGGCGCGTAACGATTTAAATGAAGAACAGCTTTCAAATTACGATCTGACAATGCACGATATCGAATCTACATTAAAAAAGGTTTTGATTGGATATACCAGAGAATCAAAGTTGGAGGAAGAGCTGCGTCGTGTCGAGATTCCGAAGATAGGAACCGTGAGGCTGAATACGCAGGTCTGGATTAACCCACAACGCCGCTCAACAATGATTGTCGGCGAGAACGGGACGTATGGCGCTCATCATATTATTGAATCTCATATTCAAAAGCTGCTACCGTGGTACTTCCAAGGCGCTACCCTCAACCCACAAGAGGAACAGCTCTTGCAGAGTTTGCTTTTGCGCGATGGTAAGCAGCAATACACAAGCGTCGAAAAGGCTATCTGGAAATCCATGCAGACTGGAGGTTGAGATTGTCTATGATCGATTGGAAAAACACACTTGTCAAATGCGAGACGACATCCGATGTTGTCGATGTCGTTCGGTTCCTAACTGAGCTTGGATATCATCTTGAAGATGAGACTATAGACGAGTTCACTGAGTCGCTATATGCATGCTATCCATCCGAAAATATGCGTCTTGATTACCCATATGTCGGCGTCGATTATGACGATTCAATAAACGCATGGAGGGCTATCGTAGACAGGAAGGTAATTTCATATACAGACTTTTTATGTGCAACGACAGTACAGGTTGCAGAGCCTAATTTAGCAGATTTTATTTAATTCAATTCAGAACTTTCGTGAGGAAACATCAATGATTGACTGGCAAAAGACTCTCGTGCAAATAGAGACAAAAGATGAGGCAGCGAGCGTCGCTCTGCACTTGTCTAGTATCGGCTGTAAATTAGTTGAGAATACGGCGCAAGAATTTGCTAGTTCATTGTGGGAGCTAGGCGCTGGCGAGCGTAGAGTCCTGGGGTTCCCGTTCGTTGGATGTAATAGTCGAGGCGTAATAGACGCATGGCGAATCGTCCCCATGGCGCGCGACGCGATTTCGTATGCGGGCTTTGTTGCAGAAACAACAATATACGAGTTAGAAGTTAATTTGAAAGACTTCGTTTAGCCTCCGGAAATCAATCCGGAGGCTTTTATATGTCACCATGGTTTGAGCCTCCCCGTGGCGGTGACGGGCAACGGTTATACCGGCAAATCAAATACATATTTTGTGTCGCCCATAAATGGGCAGAAAGGAGCCATCAATATGGCAAATGTTAAGGTAGTTCGTAATGTCGCGTTCATCGAGTCCGCTGCGTCCCTGAAGGAACTTCAGAATCTGGCGAAGCATCGTCCCAATGCTCTTGTTCTGAGAGACGAGAACAAGAAGGAACTGTATCGCATCGCCACTGGCACCGGCGAGGGTTCTGTTTCCAAGTTCGGCGCAACCTTTGGTTCTCAGGCTGACCCCGAGAAGAAGGCTGCTATCACTGTTCACATCCCCGATGATGTGACTAATGCCAAGGCGTACATCGCCGAGACCTACGGTGCCGCCCTGCTGAAGATCAACGAGATCGAGAAGGGTTTCGCTGATGCCGCGACCGAAATCGCCGCCGAACTCAGCAAGATCAACGAGAGCATCACTGTGGAGTAATTCCGCAGAGTGAGCCGCCGGGCACATCCGGCGGCTCTCGCACTATCCATCAATCTATCAAACAACAAAACAAAAATTTTTTGAAACAAAAGGAGATACATATCATGATCATCAACGTTAAGGTTCGCAATGCTTCCGTCCGTAAGGCTGACAATTTCGACTCCGAGACCACCACTCCGCGTCAGGCTTTTGACGCTCTGGACGTCCCGTTCTCTGCTGGCAACGTCACGTTTAACGGCACTCCGCTGACTGCCGCGCAGGTTGATCTTCCGTTCTCGCAGCTTCCCGACTGCCGTGAGGAATCCCTGCTGGCCTCTGTTGTTAAGGCAGACGGCGGCTGCTGCTGATAACATAAAGCGCCCCTGAGAAAATCAGGGGCGCTACCAACATAAGACCAGAAAGGAAGAGGACACAATGTACGGTCAGGTTTTAAATAATTTTCAGTTGACAAGTCCGGCAGCGGACAAGATTTTCCCGAATTGTACCGGCGACGCATTCCGGAGTGACACATCGTTTCTCGCAACGCTGCGTGCAATCATTGTCCCTCGCATGAAAGAAGGGGACACACTGCGGCTGACCGTAGTTGATGTTCCGACTTCCGCATATAACGAGGGCGATGATGGAGCGAAGCTGTTCAAGGCTATTCGTTCCAAAACAACGGCTCTTACGAACGAAAATTCTATCGTCGTGGTGAATATCAGCTGCCGCATCGATAGCGGCGAGGATATCATGAAACGAATCGATGCGGCAGCGCCGGTCGAACTCGAAGGATATAAGCTGCATGAATTTTACGCGAGCTACTTCAAGGCAAACGCTTCGACAGACGCTCGTATCTTCATGAACGCCGATAAGAGATCGACCGTAATGATTGTCGCCAATTTGTCGACGATCATCTGGCATATGCTCGCCTCCACGGTTTGCAAGACCTTGCCGTGGTATTTTATCGAGCGCCCCGGCAAAGATGATCCGGAAGTTTGTGATATCCTGACGGCTATTTTAATGGAGAAAACTCCAGATAAATTTAAGGAGATCATCTCCAAGATTGAGCGGCGATACGATTTCCGCTCGGCCAGCATCAAAGAAAAACTGGACGGTTATGAGAGGCGCTACGACGAGCACGCGCTGCGTTCTGTTCAGGAAAAAATTTCTCGAATCCAGAATAAGATCAAGGAACTCTATAAGTCTGCGGCAGATCAGGCCCGGCAGCTGCATGATTCGCAGGTTACGGAGGCAGGGCTGAAGGAAACCATCGCGCATGGCGGCAGCAATGAGTTGATGGCATATTTCCTGGTCAATAAGCATCTGGAACTGGAAGAAGCCAACGACGATGAGCTTCGGTTCTCGGTTGGCGATTATTACGTTGATATGTGGGATGAGGATGCCTGCGAACTGGCAATCTCGAAACACGGCAGCGCGATTTACTCGTATTTCAACGGCGAGAATGAAAAGAAGAACGCAGAGCGTTTCTTTCGCGCCGTCTTCCAGAAAGAACTTCTGAAAATCAAGGTGTGCGCAGCTTATAGCATCAATCCATATGGAGGGTGTGCTGGACTGACCAGTCATTCTTATCCTGAATGGATGGCCGCCTGTATGCCGAACCCGCACACAGAATATTATGGCTGTCTCGGCGGCCATGAGGCGATTATCAATCAGGCAACGAACGCAGGAGATTACATCAGTGCCGTTGAACAGTGCTGTGCAGCTTGCCGAAACCTGAACTTCAGTGATTCGACGGTCATGTCAAAATGGAGCAATAAGTTCTTTGCGATGGATAAGCCGTGCGTTGAGCTTCCGGACGGATCGTGTGTTAAACCAAAAGAGGCAATCAAATGGGCCGTAAAAAATGTAAAAGACTGAGGAGGGGTTCTCGAAAAATGAGTAGACCGTATAAAATGACGGAAGAGCACGCGAAAACAATCGCGGTCGATTTTTATAAAAAGCTGATGCAGCAGCCGCTGACAAGTGATGCAATTTCGTACAGTACGAAAATCAACTGCGGCAAAGCAAAGCTTCTGTTTACGCCGGTTGCTGCACTTAAGCAGTCTGCGCTGGTGCGTGAAACCAGTTCCGAAATCGGCTGGCACGGTATCGTGTTCAGAGACCCACAGGACGATTCTACATTCATCGTCAAGGATATCCTGGTTTACCCTCAGAAAGTTACCGGCGCGTCCATCAATCCCGACCAGCTCTTGTATAATAACTGGCTCGACCAGCTTGATGACGATACATTCAATGCGCTCAGATTCCACGGGCACAGTCATGTCAACATGGCGACGTTCTCGTCCTCGGTTGACGATGCGTATCAGAAAGATTTGATCGCGCAGCTTTCGCCAGATATGTTCCAGATCTTCCTGATTCTCAACAAGCGTGGAGACCACTGGCAGAGAATCGTCGATCTCCAGAAGAATGTTGTGTACGATAAGGACGATATCACCATCGGCCTTACGGACTGCGGGTTTGACTATGCAGCGTTTGTAAAGGATTCTGCTGGAATGCTGACTCCTGACACAACTACAAATACATATACGAATCATGCTGCGGGAGCTGGAACGTATGCCGGTGGTAAAGAACCGAAAGTTGTTGTCCATCCGAGCAAGCAGATAAGTGAAACTGCTTCGGCTGCTGTACCTGACTATCCGGAATATGACGACGAGTCCTATGCTCCGTATGTTGACGGATATTTTGATGAAGGCGGAATCTGGCATCGCTTTAAGCGATACTACGGAGGATAAGGGAGGGGATAACATGGACCTTGCAAAGTCGTATGACTTTTTCCAGCCTGAAAAATGTAAGGATACGATTCATATCATTGGCTGTGGCTCTGTTGGAGCCACAGTCGCCGAGTGCCTTGCGCGTTTTGGGCTGACGAATTTCAAACTGTATGACTTCGATGTGGTCGAGCCGCACAATCTTGCAAATCAGATTTTTACGACAGATCACCTCTACAAGCCGAAGACTGAGAGCACCCTTGATATCCTGAGTAGGATCAATCCGGATATCGCAAAGACAGCAAAGCTTTACAACGAAGGTTATCAGGGTCAGCGCCTGAACGGATATGTTTTCCTATGCGTTGACAACATTGACCTTCGTCGGAAGATTGCCAGCGACAACAAAAACAACCCATACATTAAGGCAATGTTCGATTTCCGGACACGACTCGTTGATGCACAGCACTATGCGGCGGCATGGGATTGCCCAGCGATGGTCGAAAGCTTCCTGGCGACGATGAATTTCTCGCATGAGGAAGCAGAGGCAGAAACACCGATGTCCGCATGCAAGGTTGCGCTGAGCGTAACACCGACAGTCCGAACGATTTGCTATCTTGGCTGTGTTAATTTTATTAACTACGTCAAGAATGGCGTCGGCGCTCTTAAAAAAATGGTTTTAGCGAATCCATTTTCTTTCGAGCTCGATGTTGCGTAATCGTGTAACACAGTTGCAGAAACATCATTGAGATAAAAGAATAACATAGCGACGCAAATTCCTTTATGGAGCATCACGCTGAGAGCGGATGTAAAGAATTGCTGAGATGGTCCACTGATGACATACGAGCCCATCGGCATCCAAGCGCTAAGGGTCCATCGGCAACAGACTCTTCTCAGACCAGGGATTCCCAAATCAAAAAAAAAACCTACCCCAGGCAGTCCCCCGGCAAAACGCCGTAAGAACAAAGCATCTGAAACGCTGGCATTAGTAAGCTAAGAAACTAAGTCAACGGCGAAAAAAAAAAAATCCGGAGGTTACCTCGCTGCACCTGTGCGTCGTCACATATACTAGGTCGCTATGAGAAAGGATTAACATGCCATACGTCGTAACAAAAGCGTCCCCGCGTTATCGCCAGCTTTCTGTAGAAGACATACTGTTTAATGATGTCAGCTTCAGAAGCGGCGTTGCAATGTGCGAAAACGATACCGTCACAAGGTTTTACGATCATTTGCCGCCTGCGATTGCCGGTGTTAGTATTACACCGGCAATTCGCAGTTTGCAAAATTTCAATCAATGTTATGAGCAGTTGTTCAAAGCTGATCGCAGAAGCTTGTATCACACCTATTACATTCCGAAACGCTCCGGCGGGTCACGAAGAATCGACGAACCACTCCCGGAGCTCATGCAGGCGCTGCGCGCACTCAAGCAAATTTTTGAAATTCGATTCCATGCTCTTTATCACACATCGGCTTTCGCTTATGTGCCAAGAAGATGCACGGTCGACATGGTAAAGAGGCATCAGCAGAATGAGAGCATGTGGTTCGCACACTATGATTTCCACAACTTCTTTGGCAGCACAACTCCGACATTTTTATGGTCAATGCTGACAAAAGTTTGGCCGTTCAGTGAGGTAGCTAAAGATTCGGTTGGGCGCGTTGAACTCGCGAAGTCTCTCAGCCTCTGTTTCCTCGATGGTGGACTGCCGCAAGGAACGCCAATTTCTCCGATGCTGACAAACTTGATGATGATTCCATTTGATCATCGGATGAATAATCATATCGAGGCAATGGATCGTCGGAGATATGTTTACACCAGATATGCCGACGATATTACGATTTCAAGTCGCAGCAGCTTCGACTACAAGAAGGTCGAGGATGAAATAGTAAAGGTTTTGAGAGAACTTCGTGCTCCGATGACAATCAATGAAGAGAAGACGCACTATGGGAATCGTAACGGATCGAACTGGATGTACGGCATGATGTTGAATCGGCAGAATGAGATCACTGTTGGGTGGAGGAATGTCGAGCAGTTCCGGCTAATGCTGTTCCAATATCTTAACGATAGAAAGAATGGTATAGCGTGGCCGCTTGAGAAGCTGCGCTCGCTTTCTGGCACAATCTCATATTACAAAATGGTCAATGAGGCGCAGTGTAATCGCATCATTGATAAGTATAATGCACTGTTTCAGACGAGCATAAAAATATGCTTGAAGCAAGACATAAAAACACAAGAGCGAATGTAACACAACACACAAAATAAGAAAAGCTTTTACAAAAGCCCTTCAGGTTGAGAACCGAAGGAAAGCATTGGGCAGGCAGCCGTAGGAAGGCGATGGCCAGACTGAGTCAAGTCTCGCTGCAGCCAGTCAAGCTCATTGGAACAGACGCCACCGACGTTCATTTTTCTCTTGGACCTGGTTCAACCAAGACAAAACAGCCTACCCCCACTAAGAATCGCCATTTGACTGGACTTAATATTACCCAGCACATCTTGCACCCCGGATCGTAGTCAACAACTTACATGTGCCAATGAGATGCGGTCCACTACATAACAGTTGTTTTGTGTGTATTTCACCGTGCAACTAAGCATATTCTGTGTTAAGAATTACCATAATACATACACAGAGCTTCATCCTAGAGGAGAAGTATAGCAAAGGTTCTTTCATTCATGTGAGTGTGTGCGGATCACAGATCCGCTTGCGCTTGGCTGGAGCTAAAGCCCAGCCAAGCCACTCAGCATGAATGTCATTTTGGATTTACGCGCCATCGACTATAAAACCGATCTCGGGGAGATCTGTTTTATAGCGATCACGCTCCAATCGTTGGTTGCACAGCGTAATTAACAGAAGAAAGAAGTGAGATTTTGGATTTCGCAGAGCAGATTTTCCGTGAAGAAGTCCGCCAGAAAAAGAGTATTGGATACTCTGCAAGAAAGCGAATTTGTGGAAGCAAAAGTAAACGCGCAGCCACCTTGCCGAGTGATTCGCTGACGCTGAAACAATGGAAGGAGAAGAATGGTCCTGTGAACACATATAATTTATCTTCGCCAATGTCATGGCATATGTTCAATTCTATGCCGAGTGAATTGCAGAAAATGTATCTGCAAAAGCTCATTGATACCTACCATGTGACCTGCACTGCGGTTGCTCAGATGTTTGGTGTCTCAAAAAACTACGCGACAAAATCTCTCGGGACGCGCGGCCTATCTGGCTTATTCAGTAAGGGAAGAAGGATGACCGAGCAGCAAATCGAGGAATTCGAGCGATTTTGTCGTGGTGAGCGGTCGCTCCCTGTTCCACGCGCTGCAGCACCGGCCACAGATCAAACTGCTGTTTTAGAATTACAGGACACAGAACCCACGCCGGAGCTTCCTAAGAGCGACAGCGCAATGCATATGTCGGAGGTCTCAGCGACATTTGAAGGCAAAATCAATCTGACCGAAATTATGAACACGCTCCGGTATATGATTCCTGACGGGAAGAATGGTAGGGTTTATATCGTGGTCAATCTGGAGGGAAAGGTATGACCGCTACGCTCCCAGTCGATATTTTTAATATTGGTGATCGAGTTTCTATCGTGTGCTCAAACGGCAATGCCAATGCGGTTGTCGGGACGTGCGGGACCGTTGTGTATGTAAGCGGCGAGATGATTGGCGTGGATCATGATGTCGAGAAGGCTAAGATGCATGATTGCTTGGGAATGGCTCGTGATCGACATGGATGGTTTTATCCATCCTACTGTCTTAAAATTGTGGATCAAGAACCTTCTGTCGCTGATGTAGACATCGGCGCATTTGTTTGAGCCTATGAAAAACGAATTTAAAATCGGAGATCGTGTGATGATCTTAAAACATCCGACTGCTAATGTGGTTGGGTGTTTCGGCATAGTTGCTGAAATTTGTGGAGATGGTGGTGAGATCGGGGTTATACATGAAGATTGGGTCAACTCTTTACACACACTCGGCGGACGTTGTAAGAGCGGATACGGATGGTGGTATACACCAGACAACCTAGCACTCGTTCAAGCAGAGCCGGAGGTGCGCGGTTGCAATCTTGAAGATTTTTTGGAGGATACATAATGGACAAGGTTCAGTTCAAAGTGGGGGACAGAGTCCTGGTAAAACGAGCCTTTGAAGGTAATAAAGCGGTTGTTGGAACATATGGGACGGTCGTTCGTGTAGGTCGGAACGGCTCCGTTTCCGTCGACCACGACGTCGAAAGCCCTACTATGCATTCTTGTGATGGCGATGCAGCATGGCGTCATGGTTGGCATTACGTATCCAATGTCGATAGATATTTGGAGCTGGTCTCCACCGAGCCTGATGTTTCAGAAATTAGCCTCGGCGATTTTTTATAACGAGGAGGCCAGTTGATGACGTGGGGAAGCTTAAATCCGCATCCGCCAACAAGCGACTTCCAAGTTGGAGACCGCGTTGTAGTGACTGGGAAGCCATTCGGTCGAGCGTCATTGGCTATCCCAGACGTTGGAATGACCGGTGAGGTTGTCCGCATTAGCTTAAAAAGCGGGTCGCCTATTGTCGCAATGGATATGCCATTTAAGGGCGCTATGCAAATTGGTGTTTGCCCGTACCATCAGTATTTGATGACATATCCTCGCGGCCTCGGTATCGAACGTGTAACAGACCCGGAAATCGCGGGGATTCACGTTGGAGATTTTGTGTAGAAAGGAGACTGTATCGTGTTTACGGTTGGACAGCGTGTAATTTTTAATCCGGGCGGTTCAAAGTGGCCCGGTAAATTGATCGATGGCATTGGAACCATAGTTCGCAAGGGATCATATTCAACCACATATATCATTGCACTTGATAAAGCGCCAGAAGATAACACTGGGTTGTCTGGCTATGAGCCAGTTACTTTTTCATTTGAATCCGATGAAGGCTTTATTGTGCCGTATAACGACGGCCCGGCAGTTCAGATCAAAACTCTGGAGGCATTCATATGATTGATTTGCAGCCAGGGATGTATATCAGATTTCATTCATACGAGGAAGAACGTGAACTGCTTGCAGAACTCGAACGGCTCGGATATAAATGGCTGTCTGGAGATTGCCCGACGGCGTTGTCATATTTTCATTTTGATGATGCTAATAATAATGTGTATTACCTGCTAAAATACGAAAAGAAAATCGCACGAAGCGGGATTCCGCAGGAAGAAACGGCGAATGTGATTGATTGGGGTACAAATCAAATGCAAATTTTAGTTGATTCAATCAATGCGTTTGTGTGAGGAGGGGAGACTGTGCCAGATAGAGATTTTTGTGTTTATTGCAACACAGAAGACGAAGCGATGGAGCTTCTGGAGTATTTAGAGAGCGAAGGCTTCCTGTGGTTTTCTGGGACTAAGCCTACGAGCCACACACATTGGGGAATGCGACGCGACCAGTGTGGGCTTTGGTATTGCATCGACATAAGCAGCCCAAAAGAAGCAATCACATATAGTACAGTAGGCTTAACCCCTGACAGATATCAGGAAGTCAAACTTTACAGTCTTATTGCTTCGCATGTTCTGAACGTTGATTCAATCGTTGACTTTGTGTGAAGTGAGGTAATAGGTAGTGTTTGATCAGAATTTTTGTGTTCACTGCACCTCAGAAGAAGAGGCGATGCAGCTATTAAGTATTTTGGAATCGGAAGGATATCTGTGGTCGTCGGGAAGAAACCCGACAAGCCACACAAACTGGGGCGACACAAACAACGAAGATGGGCTTTGGTATCAGATGAGAATAGGCGCTAATGATTTCCGTGAAATTACATACTCAACCATATCTGTCGCAAGTTCCTTCTATCCGGAGTTACCGCTTGAAATGCTTTTGGTCGGCAATACTCCAAGCATACAGTCAATCACAGATTTTATTTGAGGTATTCAGATGTTTCACGAAAAGATGACAATCCACTGCTCTACAAAGGAAGAAGCCGTTAGTTTGATGCGGATGCTCGCTGCTGAGGGAATCGCATGGAATGGAGGAGAAGACCCGCTGGAGTATCTGCCATTCAGTTCACTAGCTGGTACTTGGTATACAATTAGTATGCGTAACACCACACACAGGGACAGATTGGTGATTAAATATTCTCATAGTTGCACGCATCATGTCGGCTATCAATGCGTTGAGTATAGCGACCTCTTGCGCGACAACAGGGAAATCAAAAGTATCACATCTATCGAGGCTTTTGTATAATGTTTTTACCGAGGTGTTTAAATGTTTCATGCCGGAATGTCAATTCATTGCTCTACGCGAGAGGAAGCAGATGGTCTTATGCGGTTACTTGCAGCCGAAGGAATCCTCTGGAATGGTGGACAAAGCCCATTGAAACTTGCGCCATTTAACTCAGAGATGGGAACATGGTATTCGATTCACGAGAATAATGGTGTTCGCAATCCATTTTGGGATGCTGCGAGTGAGATGGTAGTTACTTATTACCACGGGAATTGTTTGTATGATGATTTTCAGCAGATTGAATATGCTGAACTCGCTGGAGATATTACCGCAGCGCCAAATATAATGTCTATTGATGATTTTATATAATAAAATTCATGTTTGAGGAGGAGACAGCAATGTTCCACGATGGGATGGCTATCATATGCGCTAACCGCCAAGAAGCGAAACAACTCATGGAAATTCTTGAAGCCGCAGAGTATAGATGGGAGTCCGAAGCGCTGCCAACAGAGATTATCAACTACCGTGGCTCAGAGTATGCGTATTGGCTTGGAGAGATGTCGCCTCACAGAATTCGCGTATTAAGACTTATGCCGAACGCAAACTATGCGCAATGGGAAATTATGCGGTTTTGTGACATATTCCCGAATGTCCGTCAGCCTGAGATTCACTCTCTGGCTGATTTTTTATAAGAGGTGGCAGCATGGAAAGACTCGGACAAAGTGAGCAAGAGAGTGTATTTCATCCATTGATGGTAATTGCTTGCTATAGCAAAGAAGAGGATGAGGCGTGTCGCGAAGAACTCAAGAATGCTGGTTATGTTTGGTGCACTGGTGCGTCTGCAGATATGGATTATTATTCATGCTGGGATAAATTTTCACCATGGCTAAGGTACTTTGCAATCTGTGACGAAGCATATAAGGCTAACGGCAGACTCCTTCCCCGTGCTTTTTTCTGCAGAACAGAGAAAAATATTTATGATGATGATATGCAAGGATATGAACCGCCTGTTGCGTTTGCGGACCTTTTCCGCAAGCCGCAGGTGGTTGGCATTAAAATTGAAGATATGTTGTAAGGAGAATATATGGGGTATAATTCCAGTTACGAATTAACAGTCGCGCCGGTCAATCAGATTGGCGAACGACTTGAAGCACCAATCAGTGCTGGCCTGGCAAAGATGCTTTCAGAAGAAGTTCAGAAACTCGGTGTTTTTGAGGTTGAGCATCCAGAAGAATCGACATGGATCGCTGTAGAAGATACCTGGATTTATCAGGACGAAGACATGACTTTGCTGTCGATGAAGTTTCCTACAGTGGTTTTCTGTATCCATCGCGAAGGAGAAGCTGCTGGTGATTTGAGCGATACATACTACTGGCGTGGCAAGCTGCAGGTCTGCCCGGCCATTATCGAATACGACGATTATGATCCGATGCAGCTTGAGCCGCCAAAAAATATCGAGCGAGTCTATAGTCGCCAGCGAGCGTGACGATTGATTTGGTGATATGGCTTACAAAAACAAAGCAGATACCATTAGGTACAACAATACTTTCACAAAAGAACATTACGACCGTATCAACCTGACGCTCCCCAAAGGGCAAAAAGAAAAAGTCAAATCAGAGGCGGAAGATCAAGCCGAAAGTGTAAACTGCTACATTTCCAAAGCAATCGCTCTTCGGGCAAATCTATCACGGTATTTAGACGGAGCCACAACCATGCCAGGGATCGACGAGCATATGCGGCAAACTCTTGGGAGGGTCGTGGCAACTTTATATATAAAATAAGATTTAGAGGTGGGTGTAATAAAGGAGATCCTAATATTGGCAATATGCGCCGTTTGTTTTAGCGGCGTAGCACTGTGGTTTATGTGGGCGGTATGCGCGCGAGGAACACGCGGAGATGGCTATTGCCATCTAAGCTTCAAACAATTCAAAAGCTTTTATGCAATGAACCCATCCAAGTGGAAATTGTGTGATGGCGTAGCCAGATATCAAGACGGATCTATCACTGGTATTGGTTGCACATTTCCAAATATCTTTCACGTTACTCAATATTCTGTTTTCCGCAGAAAGATTATACGCCATGAAAACAATCTTAGAGATATTCGGCAATCAAAGCAGCTGATTACAGCAATCCAAAATGACATTATTGACACAAAGAAAAGAGCTCAAAAGGATATTTTAATGTCTCAGGCACAATATCTGGAAATTATCAGTCGAATCCATGTGGTGGAGTGAGGTGGGTTATGAGTGAGTTGAATCCGAAAGAGTTTGCAATCGGGCAGGTTGTGTATTTCGTGAGGCTATATAGCCGGAAGGTTGAATGGGGCATCGTCAGAGATTATTACAGCGATGGGTATGGCCTTGACATGTACGAACTGGCTGATGATCGACTTGTTCAGGGTGTTCCAATCAAGGACTTTAAGTTCAATCAGAGGAGAAAGAAACTTCCGCATGGCTGGACATACGACACAGATCTTTGTCAGGTCACACACGACGCAAAGATTTCTGAACAGATTTCCCAGCAGAATATTTGCATTGCGAATCCTGATGATTTGCTTCGCGGCATTAAACTCGGGCTGCTTGTAAGGCCATATTTGCAGAACAAGGCAATGCAGGTTGAGGCAGACATCACAAGTGATGGATATACGATTGTTTGTAAGTACCCGAGAGATGTGCATGATGCTCCGAGTACCGCCTGTATTCGCACGGATTTGTGTTTTGCGACGTACACAGAGGCAGCGGAAGTAGTACGGAACATGGAGGCCGAACTGCGGCGTCAGGCTGCGCTTTCGGATTACGATTGGTCTGTTGAGCAAATCGACAAAACGCTTGAACGTTGGAAAATCGGCAGTGGGATTCCAGAAGACAATGTTAAAGAAGCTCGGGCGTGGCTTCTGGGGCAGAAGGATATCGAAAATCTTGTAACGCGAATTTTTCTCGGACGGCTGCAATTCAAGTGGGAGAAAGGCAAAAAGTGGATGGATTTGATTCTGGAGTAGGAGGAGATAGATGTGATTGTTTTCATTCGCCATAAGCCGGGGCAGTCCAAAGTGTATATGTTCAATGTCCCGGCTGCGCTGGAGCCGTTCATCCATCTCGGTGCTCACGTCCTGTGCGACACAAGGCGTGGGATTCAGCCAGGAGAGGTTATTGAGATTTCATATGAACGCAAAAATCCAGTGCTTAAATCGCTTGTTGATGTCGTTCATATGCCGGGCATCAGCGAAGATATCCATGTAGAGGACATGCTCTGATGGATACATTATTGACGGCGAACGCAGATTCTGTCGTTAATGTGCTCCCGACAGATCGCGTATATGGAACGGTTGAGGCACTCCGTGCGATCATGCCTTATGCAGATATTCAGTCAGCATCATTTGAACTTAACCGTGAAGACATCATACATATTGTCCAAGACGAAGTTAAAAGAATTCTCCTGTCGATACCACAATTCTCAAATATCAACGTCGACGATTTTCTGTAAGGGGGGGGTGGTAAGATGACCCGAGGCAAAAAACTGAAACAAATGCTGAGATTTCTCAATAAGAATGGGAAGATCTATTCAGAGATCAAAAGACCACCAGACCCGGATTTTCAACCGTATCGAAAAGGCAGCGTTCTTGTGGTGTATCGCTGCGAAGTGACTGACGAATCTTTCTGCGTCGGTGACGTAAACAGATATGCTGCCTACAAATCGATCTACAACCACGTCAAGAAAAGCATAAAGAAGGGCAAAGAATGAGCGTCGGAAGGAAATGGTGGTTGTCGGGACCCCAGTACCGAACTGGTAAACAACGCAAATATGTCGACAGACTAATTGTTGACGAGGCTGCACAGGGAATTAGCGACGTTATTTTATCGTGGTTCACAACTACAGAATCTGTGCTTCAGAATTGGAATGAAATTGATTCTTATGGCTCTGGCCTCAATCGCGAAGAACGGCGGAAAATTAAAGACCCAAAAATAAAGAATGTTAAACTCAGAGATTTTCTATGACGAGGAGGTGTGGCCAATGTTTCAGGTCGGTGATGTGGTCCGGGTTCGTAGCTGGGACGATATGAAGGACGAGTTTGGTCTCGATGCCGATGGCGACATTAACTGTAGATTTGGCTTTACCCGTGCTATGCAGAAAATGTGCGGTAAATTATATCATGTTTCAAAAGTCGGACAAGGCAGGTGGGGCAAGAGAAGAACGGAAGTATATCTTGAGGAACGCCCGATGCGTACAGATACATTGGCGTATGCGTGGTGTGCAGGTATGTTGGAACTTGCTGAGGAAAATAAGAATATCAATATCGATAATATTTTGGCGTTTGTGTGAGGTGACGAAATGAAAGTTACGGCTTATGTTACAAAACCTGTCCCCGTCGAAGTTGAAATTGATGACAGGTGGAAGCCAATGGAATTTTTTGCAGATAACCAGGATTGGTCTTCCAACGAAGCACAGGCATATTTTGACGAAAATGTAGATGCTTTTGAAACAGACGTTATAAGAGCTTTGGATGAATCAAATGAACCAAGTTGGAATTTAGGTGCGGTTCATACAGCAGCGGGAAATTACATTTTTGAAAACTAAGAGGACACTAAAATGAAATTTTCAGTAGGAGATATTGTACGCATCAGAAGCTGGGATGATATGGAGGCTGAATTCGGAGAAGGACGCACACACGACTATGTTGCGGCTCCATTCGGATTTATGCGTGGAATGAGAAAATATTGTGGTCGAGAGATTTGCATTGACAGACTAGAAAAAGACGACGTGTATAGCACAGTTGAGGTTTTTAGCCATGATCTTCCGGGTGAGTGGCACTGGTCGGCAGAAATGTTTGAGTATGCAACACCGCCTGTGGTTATCTCAGATGTTCAAAATCTTCAAGATTTTCTGTAGAGGAAGTTATGGCGAAGAATAAATATAAATACTATGCCTGCCTTAAGGATGGGCACAATGGAGGTCTTGTCTGCGATGGTAGAGACTCGGCTCAGGCAGCGGAAGGCGACCTGCTGGAATTAGTACGCAAATATCTTAATAATGACATCGTGTTCATGGGTATCATTAAGTGCGCCGACGGGAGGCCATTTAATCGAATTAAGGACTTGAATACATAGACTGGAGGTAATTATCGATGCGATTTTATTTTGATATCGACGACAGTGAATTTGAGGATGACTGGGGTTTTGATTTTCAAAACAGGGTGCAGAAAGAATGTGTAAACACAATCTCAGAGCGCATTGTTCAATCAGTTCCACTCCCGTCGCTATCTCTCGATGAAGCGCGAAAAATTATTCAGGATCATCGCGATGAAATCATCGAGGCGATTGTTGACCGCGTTTCTTCGGTCATCCTCAAGAACAAGCAGATTAAATCTATGATACCTTCCGCAGCAGAACTTGCGCAGGCAGATCGTGAGGTTCAAAAGTATTTTGAGCAGATGATCGACAAGGCGATTGCGCGAAAATTCAAGTAGGAGAACTTTAATGTTAGCTTGAACATACGGTAGGGCGGGACACGCCCGAACCTATACGCTCGGGGATACTATGTAAGACGCGACTACGGCGCGACGGTCGTTGAACCGAGAATCCCTTGGCTTTAGCCGTGGGGAGTGGCAATTGACACCTAATCGGAGGAGGAGAATGGGCGACGGTACATTGATTGATGGAATTTATGCTACGCCGAGACGTGGCAGAGCGAGTTCATGCAAGTTTCGTCAACTTTCACAGGAGCGTGTAGCAGCGCTCAGGGAAGAACGATATCCGACAGAAAAGAGGATGGAAGCAGAACGCGCCGAGGCAATACAGGCAGCGCGGGAGCTTTATTACGGTGAAGCTGTGATTGAGAAGCTGAAAGCCGCTACAACACTGAGGCAGCTCGACAGGATTCTGATGGAAGCTCGGGCTGCGATGTAGGGAGATTACATATGGGACTTGATCAGTATGTTTACTGGATAAAAAAGCCGGATTATAACGAGGAACGGATTTATAACTCTTCCGAGGTTGGTTGCGGGATTATAATCCCAGACGATGAAAGAGACGATCCAACGGTTCAGGCTGTCATGCCGTACTGCCGAAAGCTGAAGGTTATCAACAAACACTGGAATATGGAAGCGATCAGTGCGGCGTTTGGTCTTTCTGAAAAAGCATATTTTTACGCATGTTTTAACGGAATCGCTTATGTGCAAGATGGCAGCCGGAAGGTCGAAGTCAACGAAAGCGATCTGGATGGCAGATATACTATAGATCGTATCGATGATTGGTATGTCTGCGACACAAGAGAGGTAATGTACTGGCGCAAAGCGTATGATGTTCAGGAATGGTTCCACGAAAATTTAGGCGTTGTAGTCGAAAATACTGGATATTATCTGTTAAACACAGAAATTATCCAGCAATTCAATGAAGCTTTCCCCGAAAGGCCGCTTCCAGAGGACCCTCCAGATGAAGAATCTGCCCTTGTGTACTATGAGTGGTATTGATGGAACGGAAGAATAGCGCAGCTCGTATCGCTGCGAATAATCGATACAATGCAAAGGCGTATGATCGCATCAATATCGCCATCCCGAAAGGAATGAAGGAACAAGTGAGGGCGGCTGCAACCAGCTCAGGCAAGAGCCTGAACGCATATATCAAGATGGCAATCTTGGCAGAGATGCGGCGCGGATATACAGAGGCGCGAGAGGAGTAGGGAGATATGAATAGTTTTGATGTGCATGATACTATTTGGCTAAGTATATCAGATGTGCTGAGATACCACGAGCGGTGTACATGCCAGGGATCGGGGTTTTGCAGTCCTCGTCCTTGTGGTGCCGGTGCTTACATATGTGAACATTGTGGGAAAAGATTCTTGAAGAAAGAAGACTGTCTCATTCACGAACGTTCTTGCGCTGATTGGAAACTGGTTGGCCTACCTTGCAATGAGGAAAGTTTCAAACTAATCGGGTGCCGTCCGCGATGTGAGGAAGCCTGTTATCGAAATGAGCATTGTGACAATGCATTCGTAATTTGGCGTAACAAAAGAACCGGAGAGTATGCGTGGGAGGTTGACTAATGGAGAATAAAAATATGCGGAAGCTTAATGTGACCGTCCAATGTATGGCTGTGTATAACAGCAGTATTATGGTTCCACGCGAACTGACGTTTGAAGAGGCAATCAAATATGCCAAAGAACATATTGACGAGATTAACCTTGGCGAACTTGAGTACATTTCAGACAGCGATGAGCTCGATGAAGAGAACTGCGACTTCGGCGAGGAGGAAGATACCAACTCTGATTGTAATTTGAGAACCGGAGAACATGCGTGGGAAAAGCCATAAAATGATTATTTGGGAGTGGTAAAATGAAAACTGTAACGAAAAGGCTTAAGTCGCAGCACGGTGAGCGCTTCATTTTGTGTGACGGCTACAACAATGGTATTGAGGTAAGTGATGCGACGGTTATTTGATTATCGTACCTACCTTTCTTTTGATGACGGTAAGACATGGGAAGATACAAGCATCTGGTTTCATTGGCATTACATCGATACGGCGCTGACAGAGACGGTTGAGGAACGATTTGATACATATGATAAGGCTGCCTCTTTTGTGCGGGCGCGACTGGTTCCAAACGCAAATATGGATTCCACAATCTTCGGACGAGAATGCCTTGCGTTTAGCACCGTAGATCGTGGCATGCAAAAACGTATGACAAGGCGCAGGTTTCGACCAATCAGAATGAAGACGGTGTACGAAAAGTTGGAGTTCGCCAATGGGCCGAGCGTAGAGCGGCTTGCCAGGATGCTTATCGTGGAAGAACTGATCAATTATCTCTATGATCGAGGATTTCGTCCGGAGGTGACAAAATGAAGACAATTTCGCATACAACTTATTCATATCAGTGCGAATGGTGCGGTAGAAATTTTGATACCGCCGCACAATGTGGGAAACATGAAAACGAATGTCGTGACTGGGAACGTCTTAGATTGCCATGCAACGAGGAAAGTGTGCGGCTCATCGGACGCAGACCACGTTGTGAATCCTATTGCAATTACCGTGAGCATTGTAGTGATACTTTTGTAATCTACCATAATCTGAGAACTGGAGAGTATGAGTGGGAAAAGCCATAAAATGATGATTTGGGAGGGGTGCAATGAAAATCGTAACGCAAAGGCTCAAACTGCAGCATGGTGAGCGCTTCATTTTGTGCGACCACTGTAACACATCATTTATCGCAAATTATGACGAGGCTTTTGATAGGTTGCAAGACACCACTTTTGACAATGAAACCGCTTATGACTATACATTCATCTGCCCTTGCTGCGGAGCACATCAGTATGTGTTCGGGGTGCCTTGTGATGACTGAGTGGAAAGAAGTTTATTGTGCCAGTGGCATTCCGTGTCAAGTTCGCCGTATGACCGGGGCGGATGTCAAGCCGTCGATCGAACATTTCGAGTCATATCTCGATGATATGGCCAAGCGCAAAAATCTTCCGTTCTATGTGCAAAATTACATAAAGACAGTAGAGGCTGTGGTTGAAGTGCTGAAGCGTGACGGTGTTCCTATAAATTCCTGTGGTGAGGTGCCAGCGTGTCACGCAAATGGAACTATGCTTACATACTATTGCCATATGGTTTTTTTTAATGATATTGAGGATTTGAATCGTGAAAATAGAGAACGTTATGGCTGAGCGGAGAAATAACTATCGATCCAGTGATAGTTGGGAGCGGGGTTTCTTTTGGTTCTTGCAGCTTCCAGAACGAAAGAGATTTGAGGTTATCCTTGGCTGTAAATTGAAATGGTACCAGAAGCTCGAATTTTTCTTTGCTGATCGCTGGTTCACACTATGGCGAAAGGCAAACCCCAGAATGCGAGCGCATGATTTGTGGGAGAGCCTATACAAGCAACGTTTTTAACATGAAGGAGGATATATGAAATATCTGGTTGTAGTCGATATGCAGAACGACTTTATTGATGGCGCGCTTGGAACACCCGAGGCACAAGCTATTGTCCCGAAGGTCGTTAAAAAGATAAAAGAATTCGATGGAACTGTGATGTGGACACAAGACACACACGACAGCAATTATCTCAGCACGCAGGAAGGGCAGTTGCTGCCGGTGGAGCATTGTATTGGAGGAAGTAATGGGTGGAAACTTCATCCGTCGGTTGAGGAAGCTATCATCCGAAAAGAGGGGGAATTTACGTCACATGGGCCATTCCTAAAGTGTACCTTCGGTTCATACGACCTTGGTGATACATTGCAAAGTGAGTATTGCAGGCACACTTGTGGCGCACACTGGGATGGAGTCGATGAGATCGTTCTTGTCGGCCTTTGCACTGACATCTGCGTTATCTCCAATGCGTTGCTGCTCAAGACTTTCTTGCCAAAAGTCAAGATTGTTGTTGATGCCTCCTGCTGCGCCGGTGTCACGCCGGAACGGCATAAGAACGCACTCGAAGCCATGAAAGCTTGTCAGATTTTTATCGAAAATGAGGTTGCAGAATGATTTATGTAAATGGGGACCCTATCAACTTTACTTTTTTCCCGGATAGAACATCTTCACTTCGTTTTGAGCCATGTCTGGGCAGAGCAACATTTAACATTAAATGGTGCTATGAGGGAGAAGAAGAATATATTAAGCTTTGGTATATTGTCAGACATCTAAGAGACTATTATCCAAATTGGTATTATGTTCTTCATGTTCCATATTTCCCAAACGCCAGAATGGACCGCGTTAAGAATAAGGATGAGGTCTTCACGCTTAAGTGGTTTGCCGAATTTATAAACGGAATGTGGTTTGATGAGGTCCATATTCTTGACCCACACTCAGATGTTTGTATGGCTCTCATTACACATGCAGTTGCAGATTCCCCCGAGCCTTTTATCGAAAGTGCATTGTCGAAACTTGAAGATAAAAATGTTCTCGTGTGTTATCCGGATGAGGGCTCGGCGAAACGGTACGCTTCTATGCTCGGCAGAGAATATGTGTTCTGTATTAAGCACAGGGATTGGCGCAGCGGCAATATCGAACGGTTGGAACTGACTTCGCCAGAGAAAGTCAGAAGCCGCAATATTCTGATCGTTGATGATATTTGTTCCAAGGGCGGTACGTTCACCTATACTGCCAGGGCTTTGAAGGCTGCTGGAGCAAGCGAGATATATCTGTATGTCACACATTGTGAGCCGACAATTTACCAAGGGTCTGTCTTGACGGATGGCCTGATTGAAAAGGTCTTTACAACTGACAGCATTTATGTTGGTGATTCGCCGAAGGTCGTCACGCTTGGAATTTAAGGAGGGCTTAATTTGATTGACTATAATCCGCTGCTGTGTCTTGATTTTTATAAGACCTGCCATTGCGACCAGTATCCAAAAGATTTGACAAAGCTGGTTTCCTATTACACACCTCGTATGAGCCGTCTTGCCGACGTGGATAAGATCACATTGTTTGGCCTTCAGGCATTTATTCAAGAATATCTTATCGAAGCGTTCGACAGATATTTCTTCTCGCTTCCATTCGACGATGTGCTCAGCGACTATCTGCGAGTTTTGAAAGCGACAATCGGCACCAGCGGTGTCGGGGCGACACGTCTGCGTGAGCTGCATGAACTAAGCTATCTTCCGCTGGAAATTCGCGCCGTACCGGAGGGTACAAGAACAAACATCCATGTTCCGCAGATTGAAATTTCCAATACATACCCGGATTTTGTATGGCTCGTAAACAGCATTGAAACTATGCTCTCGTGTTCTATGTGGCATACGCAGGTTTCAGCTGAGGTCGGATACCGCTATCGTCAGATCGTCAATGAGTATGCAGCGCGCACCTGCGATGACAACGTGTGCCGCGCGAGACTCCTTGGCGATTTTTCTATGAGAGGACAGGAGAGCGTTGAGAGTGCGACAAAGAGCTCCGCAGCGTTCTGCCTGAGTTTCCTGAACACAGCGACTGTCCCGGCAATTCTCTGGTTGGAAAAGAATTATGATTGCAACTGTGCGTATGAGCCGGTTGCATACGGCGGCATTTCCACGGAGCACAGTGTTATGTGTTCCAGCTTCGCAGTGGATGGCGATGAAGTCACTCAGATTCGCCGGTTGCTCACAGAGATTTATCCGCACCAGAGTTTTTCTATGGTCAGTGATAGTTACGATTACTGGCGTCTGGTCGAAGAAACTCTTCCGCAGATGAAGGATGAGATTCTGGCACATGATGGCTGCCTGATGATTCGCGGAGATAGCGGCGATCCAGTACAGGTCGTCACGCAGACGGTTTTCAAACTCTGGGACATTTTCGGCGGGACGACGAATTCCAAGGGTTATAAAGTTTTGAACCCACACGTCAAAGCAATCTACGGCGACAGCATCACGCCGCAGCGCTGCGAGGCAATTTACAGTATTCTGGAGCAGAACGGTTTCGCAATCAACAATGTTTCGCTTGGGGTCGGCTCCTTCTCTATGCAGTGTCTGGAAACAATGAAAAGCGGCGCGACGGAATATAGCCCATACACCCGTGATACTTTTGGTATTGCGGTTAAGGCAACATATGCCGAGGGCAAAAATGGCGAGCCAATTATGATTTTTAAGAATCCCAAAACAGACAGCGGGCATTTCAAGAAATCTCAGCGAGGCTGCTGCAGGGTTTTTAAGACCGAAGATGGTTATGGATATCAGGACGGGCTGACATGGGCGGAGGCGCAGAGCGGCAACGAACTGCAGTCGGTGTTCAGGAATGGCATCATTATGAAGCGCTTTACGCTGCAGGATGCCCGCCAGAATCTGCATGGAGGAACCTTTTAATGAGTGTTCGTGTAATTGACGGCGATCTGTTTAATACGAAGGCAAAATATATCTGTCATCAGGTAAATTGTAAAGGTAAGATGGGAAGCGGCGTTGCAAAACAAATCCGAGATAAATACCCGGAGGTTTATAGCGCCTATCGGCTGGAGTGCAATCTGTTTGATGAGCAAGGGTTCCCAAAGTCTTTGATGGGAATCATCTTGCCGGTCCAGGCGGACGATGGCAAAGTCATTATCAATATGTTCGCGCAGAACAATTATGGATATGGTGGCGCGTGTTATACAGATTATCGCGCGTTCCAGATGTGCCTGATTGAGATTGCAGAGCTTTTGCCGGAAGGATCGGCGATTGCCATGCCATATCGCATTGGTTGTGGGCTTGGCGGCGGAGATTGGAGTACAATCGAAACGTTGATTACAAAATATCTCGGTAAAAAGTTTGATGTTGAATTATGGAAGAGAGGATAGAACATGTTTACAGAGCCAACGAAAATTAAAAATGATATTGTTGCATGGATTCGGGACTACTTTGCACAGAACGGTCCGGAATGCAGCGCGGTTGTTGGAATTTCCGGCGGTAAGGACAGCAGCATCGTCGCAGCTCTTTGCGTTGAGGCACTTGGCAAAGATCGCGTTGTTGGTGTTTTGATGCCAAACGGTTTGCAGCTTGATATCACAGATTCTGAAAATATTTGCCAGACACTTGGAATCAAGTCAGTCACTGTAAATATCGGTTCGACGTGCTCAGCGCTTGCTGGTAGGCTGAAAAGAAATAAGCTATTCAGTCGGCAAGCCGAAATCAATATGCCGCCTCGAATCCGAATGGCTACTTTATATGCAGTTGCGCAGTCCCTTCCGAATGGAGGTCGTGTCGCAAATACCTGCAATTATTCAGAAGACTATGTCGGATATGCAACGAAGTTCGGTGACAGCGCTGGAGATTTCAGTCCTCTTGGCAATTTGACAGTTCATGAAGTTCGCCGGATCGGATACGAATTGCCAATCCCGAGACGACTGGTAGACAAAACTCCGTCTGACGGCCTGTGCGGTAAGACCGATGAGGATAACCTCGGGATGACATATAAGCAGCTTGATGATTATATTACCAGTGGTACATCTGGAGACGAAAAGCTTGATCGGCGCATCGAAAAGATGCACGATGCCAATCTACACAAGCTTCGCCCGATGCCGTCATATAATCCAGCACGGTTGTGGGCAATGCCAACCGAGGTCTGACTCGATGGATATATTTTTTAAGAACGATGGTTCATAC